>Ga0209737_10001665_pt1 | contig 15827 bp, 10 predicted proteins | sample TergutCu122P3_FD_187284 | JGI IMG/M metagenome (GOLD analysis project Ga0209737, IMG submission 187284) | Cubitermes ugandensis P3 segment gut microbial communities from Kakamega Forest, Kenya - Cu122 P3 (SPAdes) (version 2) | ecosystem: Host-associated > Arthropoda: Insects > Digestive system...
GCTAAAAATATTAGAAAAAGCGTTCGAAAGCCTAAACTTTCGATGGAAGACAAGCTTTTGGCGTCGCTTGAATATCTTCGTGAATATCGAACTTACGCGCACATAGCGGCAAGTTATGATGTACATGAAAGTCAAATTGTACGCTGTGTTCGTTGGGTCGAAACCACACTTATTAAAGATGGAACTTTTCGTTTACCTGGAAGGAAAGAACTTTTGAAGTCTGATATAGTCGTTTAATATAATAATGGGATTGCAAAAAACATCTAAAAATGTTAAAATGAAGCAATGGCTTACAGTATAGATTTTAGAAAAAAAGCAATAGAGTATATGGAAAAAGGACACACAAAAGAAGAGCTGTTTGAAGCCTTTGGAATATACAAGTCAAGAATATCTTACTTCGTGACTTGAAAATATCAATTTTTTATAGATTTTTTTTTAAAACAACTAAAAATTTCGCAGGAATACTTTATGTATTTCAAGAAAATTTTATGTTGTTTTTAGGAAAAATATAAAAAAAGTGGTGTTTTTGTAGTTACGAAGTAAGTCTAATAATATATTAAAACCAGATTTTATTATATCTCAAATATATTTTTTTCATGATTGTTGCTAAAAAAATATAAGCCAATAATATTAGTACTAAAATTAAGAAGTATTGACCTGTTAACGGAACAAAACTAAACACTGATCTTGTAAATTCAACAAACGGTAATATTGTCAGTCCAATACTTGTTGCCAAAGACATTAAAGTAAATTGTACAGAAGGTTTGTCGTTTAAAAACAATATTTTATCTGTTCTCAACACATAGTTGACTAAAATTTGGCTCCAAACACATTCAAGCAACCATCCAGTTTGAAACGTTGCTATATATGCGCTTCTCATGTTAATTCCTGAAAAAATACCATCTGAAATTAATGTGTTAGGAGCAATTTCGTTATATAAAAGTCCATTAGATATAATTTTTGGACAAATAACAAAATAAAGCAATACATACATTAAACAATCAAAAATCGAACTTACAGGTCCGTTCCATATCATAAATTTTGTAATCGATTCAGCATGCCATTTTCTTGGAAATTTTAAAAATTCTTTATTAACGTTGTCCCAGGGTATTGCCATGGAAGAAACATCATTTATAAGGTTCAATAAAATTAAATGCAAACTAGCAATAGGTATAAATGGTAAGACGGCACTTGCTATCAGGACTGATATCATATTGCCAAAATTTGAACTAGCAGTTATTTTTATATACTTAATCATATTCATATAAGTTTTTCTTCCCTCCATTACACCTTTTTCAAGTACCATTAAATTTCTTTCCATCAAAACCACATCTGCAGAATTTTTTGCTATGTCTACTGCATTTTTGACTGAAATACCAATGTCTGATTTTTTCATTGCAGATGCATCATTTACTCCATCTCCCATAAATCCTACTACATGACCATTTTTTTGGAGAGCATTTACTATTTTAGATTTTTGGTCTGGAGTCAATTTAGAAAAGATTGTCGCTTTTTCAACTGCAATCTGAAGTTCAGCTTCTTTCATTTTTTCTATGTCAGACCCAATTAATAAATTTTCTATAGGAAGGTCCATCTGGTGACATATACTTTTAGTCACTTTATCATTGTCTCCAGTTAAAATTTTTACAGTAATACCACATTCACGTAAAGCTTTAATTGCATCTTTGGAGGACTTTCTCGGTGGATCCATAAAAGTTAAAAAACCAATTAACGTCATGTCGCATTCATCTTTAGTTGAAAATTTTTTCTTACACTCAATACTTTTTATTGCTAATGCGATAACTCTTGTTCCATTTTCGTTAAAATTATCAGAAATTTTTACCATCTGTTGTCTTATTTTATCGTTAATTTTCTTAGAATTATTATTAAATTCTACAAAGGTGCATATGTCTATAATCTCTTCAAATGCACCTTTTGTAATCATAAAATTTTTTTTATTTTTTTCACAAACTATTACGGATGATCTACGTCTTTGAAAATCAAAAGGAATTTCATCTATAAATGAAAAATTCTCAATTTTATTTTTTTCCCTATGGTTGATAATAGCATTATCAATTGAGTTTTTAATTCCAGTTTGCAAATAACTATTTAAATAAGCATATTTATAAACTTTCTCGTGATTAACTTTATGAGGGGTAATATACATTTCTAGTTTAATTTGGTCTTCAGTTAATGTACCTGTTTTATCTGTGCATAGTACATCCATAGCTCCAAAATTTTGAATTGAACTAAGTTTTTTTATTATAGTTTTTTTTTTTGACATTGAGATAGCGCCTTTGGAAAGACAAGTAGTAACTATCATCGGAAGCATTTCCGGTGTCAACCCAATTGCTACTGACAAAGCAAAAATAAATGAACTTAACCAATCACCCTTCGTAATTCCATTTATAAAGAAAACAAGTGGTACCATCACTAACATAAACTTAATTAATACCCAAGATACTTCATTAAGCCCTTTTTCAAAATTAGTTTCGGCTTTTTCAAAGTTAACTTGTTCAGCAATAGTCCCAAGTATAGTGTGATTCCCTATGGCGATTGCGATGGCTTTCGCATATCCACTGATAACGTTACTGCCAGCAAAAACTAAATTTGGAATGTCAGTTGGGGAATCGAAATCTTCTTCATTTTTTTTAGCAGTTCTCTCAACATGATCACTTTCTCCAGTCAATGAAGCTTGGTTTATTACAAGATTTTTAGATTCTATAAGTCTAGCATCTGCTGGAACCATGTTTCCTGAAAAAATATAAAATATATCACCAACAGCAAGGTTATCTATAGGAATTTTTATTTTTCCTTTATTTTCTCGTCTTACCGTTATGTTGCTTTTTACAAAACTCAAAAGATTTTCAATAGCTTCTTCAGACTTTGATTCTTGAATAAATTTCATAAGACCAGAAAGAATTACTAAACTTAAAATTATTATAACGGTAACAGGATTTATTTCTTCTTTTTTTAACGAAGGCAAAATAATATCAGTAAATCCTGATATCAATACGATAAAAACCAAAATAGCTGTAAATGGATTTACAAAAGCTTCAATCAATAAATCTATTTTAGTTTTTTTTCTGTTCTTTTTAATATTATTAGGTCCGTATTGGCATATATTTGATTTTACATTTCGTTCGTCAAGTCCAGATGAACTTGTGTTTAGTTCCCAATATACAGAATTTATTTCCATTTTGGAAATACGTCTTAAAAAAATATTTTTTTTTTCAATTTTTTTAATATTTTGCATTTTAAAAAATGTCCTTTCGAAATTATTAGACTTCTTTCATAAAAAAAATTGGTCCACTTTGGAGTTATGAAAGAAGTCTATACTAAATAATTCTGCATAAATTGCATGAAAAATGTTAAAATTCAAACATAACAAAATGTTCAAGGAGAAAAATTTATGCTAAAAGGTTATTTAATTCCACATCCACCGTTGATTGTTGAAGGTATAGGAAAAGGCGACGAAATTCCAAAAACACGTTTCGCTTGTCAGAACATTGCAAAAGAAATAGCATACGAAAATCCTGAAACTATAGTGATTATTACTCCACATAACGTAATTTATCCTGATTATTTTCATATTTCACCAGGTAAATCAGGTTTTGGAGATTTCGAAGATTTTGGTGCTCCTAATATAAAATTTTTAGTGAATTATAATGAGGACTTTGCAAAATTAATAAAAGAAACAGCTTCAAAAAATGGAATTTTGTCTAGTTTCAGTGGAGAAAAAGATCCAAAACTTGATCATGGAACAATGGTTCCACTATATTTTTTAAATAAAATTTTAAATCAAAAAAAAATAGTCAGAATTTCACTTTCTGGTCTATCATTGATTGATCATTATAAATTTGGAATGTGTATAAAAGAAGCAAGCATTGGACATAAAATAGTAATAATTGCAAGTGGAGATATGTCACATAAATTGAAAAGTGATGGACCATACGGTTTTGCTAAAGAAGGGTTAGATCATGATGAATTTGTGAAAGATTGTATAGAGAGATCTGATTTTGGAAAACTTTTAAAAATCCCATTAAGAATGGTTGAATCTGCCTCTGAATGTGGTTTGAGAAGTCTTATTGTCCTTGTTGGAGCAATGGACGGATTTAATATTGAAAGTAAAGTATTAAATTATGAGTGCCCTTACGGAGTTGGATATTTAACTGCTTCATTTACTGGGAGTGGAAGGAATGATAGTATATTGTTAGATATTGATAAAAATGATGTTTTTGTTACATTAGCAAAAAAAAATATAGAAAATTTTATTAGAACTGGAGAAAAAATTAATCCACCTAATAAATTATCAGATGAAATGAATAGGAAAGCTGGTGTTTTTGTTTCAATCAAAAAAAATGGAGAATTACGTGGATGTATTGGTACAATTTTTCCGACACAGGAAAATGTTGCTCTTGAAATTTTAGAAAATAGTATAAGTGCAGCAGTTGATGACCCAAGGTTTGATCCAATCCAAACTGATGAACTTGAAAATTTGACATATAGTGTCGATATTCTTTCTCCACCTGAAACTATAAAAGATAAATCTGAACTCGATGTCTCTCGTTACGGTGTTATTGTCTCATGTGGAGGTAGGCGTGGACTACTTTTACCTAATATTGAGGGTGTTCAAGATGTAGATGAACAAATTTCGATTGCACTACGTAAGGGCGGAATTTCTCAGGATGAATCGTACAGATTAGAACGTTTTGAAGTAGTACGGCACGTATGAAAGAAGCTCTATTTTATGAAAAAATTAATAATTTAATTTATTGCAAGCTTTGTCCACATTCGTGTATTATAAAATGCAACGAAATTGGATTTTGTGGTGTCAGAAAAAATATAGACGGTAGACTTTATTCTGAAACTTATGGGAAAATCTCAAGTATTGCTGTTGACCCAATTGAAAAAAAACCACTCTATCATTTTTTCCCAAATAATAAAATACTTTCCGTTGGTAGTTATGGCTGCAACATGAGATGTCTTTTTTGTCAGAATTATCAAATATCTCAAAAAACCGTTGAAACAAAGTTTATTTCGCCTGAAGATTTGGTTGAAATGGCTGTTTCAATTTCAGATTTTAAAAATATTGGAGTAGCATTTACCTACAATGAACCTTTAATAAATTTTGAATATTTAATTGATTGCACAAAACTTCTAAAAAAGTCTAATTTAAAAACAGTGATAGTTAGCAATGGTATGATAAATTCTAAGCCACTTGAAATTCTTTTAGAATTTTGCGATGCTTTCAATGTTGATTTAAAGTCTTTCAATTCCAACTTTTATAAAAAGCATGGTGGTAATATTGAAGCCGTAAAAGAAAATATTAAAAAAATTGCTTCAAAATGTCACATTGAGATAACAACATTAATTATCCCAGACGTAAATGATTGTGAATCAGAAATGTGTGAACTTTTTAATTGGGTTTCAAAAATTTCTGAGAAAATACCTTTGCATTTGTCTAGGTTTTTTCCTAAAAACAAAATGTCTAACTTAGAACCTACATCTATAGAAAAAATTTATAAATTGGCAAATATTGCTAAAAAATTTCTTAAATACGTTTATGTTGGAAATGTGTAGATAGTATGTCAACATATCTTTTATATTTTCCATAAAAACAACACAAAATTTTTTTGAAATACATAAAGTATTTCTGCGAAATTTATGTTGTTTTAAAAAAAAATCTATAAAAAGTTTATATTTTCAAGTTATAGGAAGTCTATTTTAAAAAAAATTTAGGATACACTATGAAAAATTTTAAACTGCTTACGATACCATATTTTATATGGTTAAGTTTGTTTTCTATAATACCATTAGGTTTTGCTATGTTTTACGGTTTTACAACACCTGATATTAAGTTTACCTTGAGCAATTTTTTAGGAATTGAAAAATATGCCAGTGTTTTTTTAAGATCAATTTTTCTTTCAGGAATGTCCACATTTATATGTTTCATAGTAGGATATCCTGCAGCTCTTTTTATATCAAAGCTTGAAAGAAAATGGCAGAAAATCATAATTGCTGGTATAGTTTTACAGATGTGGATAAGTTTTATATTGACAACGTACTCATTGATGACAATTTTAGAATCTGACGGAATTTTAAGTAAAATCGTTCAATTTTTTGGTGGAAAAAGAACTTCTTTTTTAAATACTCGCAGGGCGGTAATGCTTGGTTTTGTTTATAACTCACTCCCATTTATGATACTTCCAATATATTCTTCACTTTCGAAACTCGATCCAAACGTATTAGATGCTGCAAAAGATCTTGGTGCTGGAAAATTTGATATATTCAAAAAAATAATTTTTCCTTTAAGTATGCCAGGAGTCTTATCTGGATTTTTGATGGTTTTTGCTCCAAATGTTGGTAATTTTATAATTTCAAAAATGCTAGGTGGAAGTGAGAATATTCTTATTGGCGAATTGATTGAATTAAAGTTTTTAGGAAGCACTTACAACCCTAGATCAGGTTCAGCTATAGCTCTTGTACTTATGTTCTTTGTAATGCTTTGTACAAGCACAATGAATAATTGGGTTTATCTGAAAACAAATCATGATATTTAACAAAAACATGAAAGAAGCCCACTGAGAAAATTTGATAATAGGCTCTAAGGCAATACCAATTTTCTGAGATTAGCAACATTTGACATCATTTTTTTTGTTCCTATCTTTTCAAAATTAACTTCAATTAGCTGGTCATTACCAACAGTAACGACAGAAACTATTTTTCCGCGTCCGAAAGTTATGTGATGAACATTTTCACCAAGCGCAAACTCATTGGTAAACGATAAATTGTTATTATATTTGATTCCAAAATTTCTAGCTGAAACAACCGATTTTACTTTCATATCTTGCGTTGAAAAAGGCATACGCTGGCAAGAAGGCATTTTTTTCCATTCGCGTGACCTAGTTATTTCAATTATTTCCTTAGGAATTTCATCTATAAAACGTGATTGCTTATTATGAGATGTACTTCCAAATATCATACGACTTGTCGAACTTAACATAAAAAATTCTTCTTTCGCGCGCGTTATTGCAACATAAGCTAAACGCCTCTCTTCTTCTATTTCATCTAATTCGTATAGAGACTGCTGTCCTGGAAAAATACCCTCTTCAAAACCTGGTAAAAAAACAACTGGAAATTCAAGGCCTTTAGACGCATGAACTGTCATAAGTGTAACAAAACCAGAATCCTCATTTTCAAAGTTAACTGTGCCAGATATCAGCGCAATTTCTTCTAAGAATTCTGAAAGTGTTGAATTTTCTCCTTTTTCCTCTTCAAACCGAGAAATAAAACTAGCAAGTTCCTCAATATTTGCAATACGAGAATCAGCTTCATCATTTTCAGATTTTAAAAAATCTATAAAACAGGTTTTTTCAAGTATAACCCTATACAACTTACTTAAGCTTATACCTCTTTTATTTTCATTTATAAAGAATTCAATTAATGAGTAAAAAGCCGAAACTTTAATAGCTGCCCTGTTAAGCTCAGAATATTGAGAGGCATATTTAACTACTTCAAAAAACGATTTACCCTCATCTCTTGCAATTTCGCCCATCAAAGATATTGTTCTTCCACCTATAGAGCGTTTTGGCTGATTTATTATACGTTTCAACCTTATCTCGTCGTGTGGGTTATTTATAACGCTTAAATATGCAAGCAAATCTTTAACTTCACTTCGCTCAAAAAAACGCATACCACCGACTATTTTATATGGTATTGAACTCTTAGCAAGTATTTTTTCTATAACTCCTGATTGAGAGCTTGTACGATACAGAACGGCAAAATCTGAAAATTTTCTACCATTATCAATCCTTTTTTGAATTTCAGACGCTATTTTACTTGCCTCATCATGTTCACTATAACTTATATGAAACCTTATTTTTTTACCTTCCTCGAGATTAGTCCATAAATTTTTTCCTTTACGTTTTACATTATTTTTTATCAAAAAGTTTGCTGCCTTTAATATATTTTTACTAGAACGATAATTTTGTTCAAGTCTGATAACTTTAACATCTGAAAAAGATTTTTCAAATTCTAAAATGTTTTCTACACTTGCTCCCCTAAACTTATAAATACTCTGATCGTCGTCACCTACAATACATAAGTTACCATTTTTTCCGGCAAGCATCTTTATAAGTTGATGTTGTGCATGACTCGTGTCCTGATATTCATCTATCATAATGAATTTAAAAATTTTTCTGTAACTATCAAGAACATCTGGGCACTTTTGAAATAACTTTATCGTATTGAATATAAGATCATCAAAATCCATAGCGTCAGAATTTTTAATTTTATGTTCATACAGCTCATAGACATTTGAAATCTTCGAACGTCTAAAATCATTGATAGTTTTCACTTTGAAATCGAAAGCACATAAAAGATCATCTTTAGCACTCGAAATAGCAGAGATACATGATTTTATTGATATATTTTTTTCATCAATATTTAAAATTTTTTGACATTCTTTTACTAATTTTTTACTATCGTCCGAGTCGTATATGGTAAATTCAGAAGAATATCCAATTTTATCCGCATGTCGACGCAATATTCTAGCACACATCGAATGAAAAGTAGAAGCCCAAATTTTTTCTGAATTTGAACCTATCCTTTCTGAAAGTCGATTTTTAATTTCACTTGCAGCTTTGTTTGTAAACGTAATTGCCAAAATATTTTCAGGATCTATTGAATTAAAATTTATATATTTTTTTAAGTCAATTAAATTTCTATCTTTTTCAAATTGGTCAAACAGAATTTGAAAAGTTTCTTCGCTAATATCAAACTTTTCATTATAGGCATTTCCGTAGCATATCATATTAGATATGCGGTTTACGAGAACTGTAGTTTTGCCACTACCAGCACCTGCAATTATAAGCAACCTACCAAAAACATGAAAAATTGCTTCACGCTGTTGTTGATTCATTTTTGAAAATTCACGTTCCAAAAATTTCTTTTTTAAAGTTTCAAACAAATTCAAAAAATTTACCGCCATTGTTAAAGTTTAATCACAATATTGTTTTATAAAATTTCTAAGTTCTTGTAAATTTCTCCGAATATCTGACCTTGAATCCCAGCAGCGTTCGATTCGTCTGTATCAATGTGAGCCGCTAGTTTAAAATTTTTGTCTACCCTAACAACAGTCTTACCAAACGATAATGTTCTGTCTTTTGTTGTTATATTAAGAATACATTCTTGTCCATTACGAAACTTATGCTGAAACGCGTCATCTGGACTCATATGTACATGACGCTTAGATACAATTATTCCATTTGGAATTTCATAAAAACCATCATGACCAATAATCTTACATCCAGGTGTGTCAATAAGATTTCCAGACTCCCTTATAGGTACTTTAATTTTAAGCTTGCGTGCATCAGTAAGCGAAATCTCAATTTGTGTTTCACTTCTTGCTGGTCCAAGTATAGAAACATTTTCAAGACAAAATGGTCCAACACAAATATTGACTTTTTCCTCGGATAAAAACTGATCTGTCTGTGAAAGCATACGTTTAATCTTCAGATTATAACCAAAACCAAATATTTTGTCTATCACATTTTGTGATAAATGTACATGCCGCGCCGAAACCTCCACTAAAACTTTCATCAAATACAATCCTCAGCTTTCTAACTCGCACGCAACCCAATGCGTCTAACAGATTTTTTTATTATGTCTATGCATGTTACAAAAATTTGAAAACATTATATAAGCTGCAGTCCGTCCAAATTATTTTATTTTAACAAAATTTGAAAGATAAATCAAGTTCAATAAAAAATTGATATTTTCAAGTCATGAAATAAGGTTCTACAATCTACTCGTTTTGCTCGTTCTGATCTTTTATTTGTTTTATTACAGGATGATTCAAAAGATACTTCACAAGATATTTAAAAATTTCACTTTTTTTGTGTATATTCTCAACATTTTTAATATCATTTAAAGAAATTTCTTCTTCTTCGAATAATTTTCCATTATCGTTTAAGAACTCATTTTCCTCTTCCTGTCCTTCTAATGACTCTTCGTTTTCCTCTTTTTGTGCTTCTAATGACTCTTCGTTTTCGTTTTCACCCATTAAATAACTTGTTTTGCTACTAGCATTAATTCCATTAATTAAATGATGAACAAATTTCATATGACTATAAAAATTTTTTAGTTCATAATCATCAAAACTATTTTTTCTCAAAATTTTATACAAATCCATTATATTTTTTTTATATAAAAAAATATCTTTTGACTCTCTTAAGATTACTTCAAAATTGTCAACATTGATATTATTGTCAGTAACAAGTTGATTAAATGTTTTCTTTAAATTTTCTATATTTTTATCACTTTCTTTCCCTTTTTTTTCCAATTTCCTTTCTATTATTTTAATATTTTCTAATTGATGCAAATGATCATTTATAAATATTACAAATTTATGAAGTTCAAATTTTTCAATACCTTTAGTTTCAATTAATTTTGTAAACAATTCATTTAATTCTTCTAAATTTTCTTTTTTGAATTTTTTCGTCTTTGATAATATTTTAAAAATTTTAACGTAATCTTCACATTCTGGTATAATAACACTTTTACTTTGATTAACAACATGAAGTTTATAAAATTCTAATATCTCATTAAATCTATTTTTATTTAATTTTTCTCTCAAATTTTTAATATCGTCTTCATCGTTATCAATATCATTTCCAACACTAACTAATTTCGAAGTCTTTCTAGAGAAGTCGCTAAAACTGTAATCTTTTGGAATTTTAAAAATTTCCTCTAAAGCTCCGCTTATTTTGACTATTTTTTTTGTAAATTTGTTTTTAATGAAATTGCTATTTGCAATATCCGTAGACTTTACTATGCCGTCTATGTATTTCATTATGATCTTTTTTGTTTTTTTCGGTATTAATAAAAAATACTTTTCCTTTCTTTCTTTGCTAATGGCATCATAACTTATATTATCATAACCGACGTTACCGCATAAATGTTTGATTACGTGATTTAAAATTGGATCACAGATCACTTCATTTCTTCTTTTATCATAAGCTTTTTTTATAAGATCAACAAGTGGATTAATCTCTTGTTTTAAGTAAACTTCAGAAACCATTTTAAAACATTTTGAATATTTTGAAAGTTTTATAGCATTTCTCAAATATTTTATTTCCTTTGTTTTAATTATGTAATTTGCAAGTAAAATTACATAATTTTTTTTAGAAATTATTTTTTTTTCAAACAATAACGTAATTGTTAATAACACGACATCTTCGCTTTCAGCCTTCACATTATTACTTAAAAAATCACCTAAATCTGATCCTTTTATTTCATCTTCTTTGTCTAATATTCTACTGTAAACAACAAGCTTAACATCTGAGATATATGCAAAAATTACGTCTTTTTTAAATTCAGTGTAAAAAGTCTTAATTTCTTTATTTATAATGTTTTTTTTTGCACATCTAACTATTGCATATTCATAGTCCTTTTTGTTAAAACCATCTAATGTTTCGTTTTTATTTTCTAATTCTTTTATTATGCAATCAGTTATATGTAATATCAATTTTTCGCGGTTTTCATAAAGTAAATTCTCGTTTATAACTTCTTCTAGAACCTTGTTTATTGTTTCATCGTAATCTTTTGGTAATGTTCTTATGTTAATACAATTTTTTGCTTTGCTTGCTAACTCGCTAAAAAAAGATTTTAGACCCATTAGGTATCAGTTCCTTTTCAATTTGATGTAAACATGTTAGGTGCTTTTTGTTGAATATCAAACTGATTATCAGTTAATGATTGTATAAAAACTAACAACTTATCCATATTGGTTGTATTCTTGTCGTTTGTTTTTTTAAATGTTTCATTAAATTTCACAAGATTAGAACTAGATTTAAATAAGTTTCCTACCCTAACCAGTTTATCTATCTTATATTGAAAACTTTTTTTTACATACTCACTAGTTATTCCAACAATCACTTTTCTCATTTTGTCAAAAGCTGAAAATGTTCCAACAATTTCAGAAGATACATAATTATCTGCTTCCTCTGGATTTTTTCTGTATTCTCTTATTACTTTATCTATAAAGTCTTCGATTCTTTCAATAACAGGATGAATTAAATATATTATTGCACTATTATTTTTCTTACTTATAGTGTAGTAAAAGTTGTAAAATTTTATTATTTTTTCGATATATTTGTCATCAGTTTTCTCATCGTTTATTTTTTCTGATTTAATTTTTGCATAATGATCAAAATAACTCATAAGCCTTTTGTAACAATTAAATAAAGCTAAAATTTTCTTATACTCTGATTCTGCTGTATCTATGTTATCTTCTGAAAGTTTGTGGATATGATTAAATAAATCTCTTATATGATCAGTTTTAGTTTCAGGAATATTTAATTTAGGCGTAGGAATATTTCCATTCATAGCATTATAAACAAGTTTCCCCCATTCTAACCTGACTAAAATACTAGATTTTTTGCATACTTCCTTGTCGAGAGAATACATACATATTACTGCGAGTTCTCTATCTTCAAAAACTGTTGCGTGTTCTTTCTTTTTATTCACTTCTGATAGAACTATTTGACTTTTATTATCTTGTGATATAAAATCCGCTATTTTTTTCAATTCATCTGGACGTTTAGCCTCCTTATCTTTTCCTGTGACTATGGAAACAATTTTTTTAGAAATGTCTTTTTCAGCATTTAATTTTGTGATCTTCCTATTACTAGCATTTGCCAAAGATCCAGCAACATTTCCTATTTTATTTAGAAGTGATGATTTTATTTTTGCAAAAAATCCCATGTTTATACCTCCATTCTTTTTTTTATTTTCCACCACTTGGTTTAAAACCACCGACTTTAGTCGGTAAATCCTTTATATAATCTTTGGATTCTTGATTTTTAGTTAAATTCTCTTTACGTCATTCAGGACTTCTAACCGGAATCTCCTAAGCCTTGAGAAATGAGATCCCGGATTGGGGTACGGGATAATGTTTTTCATTCGGATTTTTAAAGAAATTTATTATTGAAGTTTGTATCTTATACCTTCAATCCAGCAGATTTTGAATCTTTTTGAATTACTTTCCGAAATGCCCTTGCGAAATATTTAAAAATCCTATTTTTTTCTTCTGTTCTTCTAATTTTTTCTAAGTATCCTTTAATTCGTTGCTTCACATCGTCTTTATTTTTACTTTTATCGTTTGTAATTTCTTCACCAGTTTTGTCTTTTTGTGACCCTATATCTTCATTAGGTTGTCTTTGACCAATTGGTTCTTTTATGTTTCCTTTGATATCAGATTGTTCATCTATTGAAATTTCCGATATATTAGAATGTCCAAACATTTTCAAATCGTCATCTGCGTTAAATTTACCGTTTGAAATATCTCTTAAATCTTCATAAATTTCCTTGTAGATTCCAGTAAAATAAGTAGTCTTATCATGAAATTGACCCAATTCATTTTTATCAAACCCTTTTTCTCGTAACGTCTTATGTAAATCCATTTGATGCATATTAAACTTAGCTAAGGCTTTGAATTTAGTTATTTTATTTTCTGTTTCATTACCAGCTAAGATATCTTCAATGTGTCTGTTTTTAATTTGTTGTTTTATTATCTTAAGATTTTCCGACTGGTGCAAACATCCATCCATAAATTTCATAAAAAGATCAAGGTCAATTTTGCTTTCTTTACTTGCTATTGATAGAAAAAAAGTTATTGCTTTTTTTACACCTTCTTTATAGTCGCTAAATTCATGCAACAAATGATAAAATATGTCCGCATAAAGTTCACAGTTTTGTGCGTTTTGAAACGATGCAACAATAGCATTATTTTCATATTTTCCACAAAATTTAATTATGTCACTTAATCTTGCTCGATTTAATCTTATTTTGTCAGCAGTTTTGTAATTTTTCCTAACTTCTGGTTCATTCTCTTTTATATTTCCTTCTAACGAAGGTTGTGGTTTATCATTTTCACTAACTTGGCTACTTTCTGGAACACCTGATTGTCCTTCAGATGATTCTAGGACATTAGAAACTTGTCTTGACTCAACTGGTTCTTCTTTTACGTGTAATTTTTTAGGTTCTGGTTGATCATTTTCTTCTTGTGGTTCGCTAAATCTTTTATCTTTTTCATTAAAAACGGATAATTTTTGTGTACCTTCAAAAGAATCATCTGCATCACCAACTTTTGACATGAAAAAAACTGATTCTAGTACTGAACTTACTTGAAATACTTTTTTAGAAAAATGATTATCATTAGTAATATCTACCTTCTCTACTAATTTTTTAAAAGGACGTACTATTTTCTTTTTCTTATCATCTGTTACAAATAAAAAAAGTTTTTCTTTTTTTACTTTACTCATTGTATCTGACAAATTCTCTTCATCTTTGTTGTCACAAAGCCATTTTCCTACTTCAATCAATCCATCTATACATGCTTGTCTATCGTTACTCTTACTATAAGCGTGGTTGACAAGAGCTAACAGTTTATCTGCTTCACGCTTCTCATATATTTTAGAAATTTGATAAAGACACTTTGTTTTTTTTGCAATTGAAAAAGCAGTTCTTAAACTACTTATCTTTTCAGTTTCAAATATGTAATTGGAAATTATCTTTATAAAAGCTTCTTTAAAAATTATTCCTTTTTTGTATAAAAAATAAATGTATTGTAAAGAAGTATCTCCTGCTTTAGGTTTAAGGCCACTGTCTTGCCAAAACTCAACATTTGCTTTAATTTCTTTAGCATTTTTTGTCACTTCACTATTTTTATTAATTTTAATGCCTGTTATATGCGAACATATTGTATATTTTACAAAATCACTACTTCCTATAACGATATCTTTGTTATTCAACTCTTTTTTAGCATAACTTAAGATAGCAAATTCAAAATCCTTTACATTGAAATTTTCTGGATTTAACTCTTTTACTTTTGCCTCATCTAAACTTTTGCCAACAAATGAACTACCCTTTAATTCACTATCTGCGCATTCTGTAAGAACCTCAATGATTTCAGACATCGCCTTGTCACCGCTCTTTGATAAGAGACTAGAAGTTCTGAATTTCTCTAAACCTTCAACAAAATCTTGTTTAGAAATGATTCTATCTATTAACTCATCGTATTCCTTCGGCAACGTTCTCATATTTAAAGCATTTTTTATCCTACTTCCTATTTTTCCAAAAAATGTTCCTTCATACTTTTTATTTTTTCCGGTCATGAAATACCACTCCTTATTAAGATATTTGAAATTTACATGCTTGGTCATATTATATAAAAAATAAATTAAAAAATCAATAGATTTAGTTAAAAAATACAAAACCATGAAAGAAATAGCAACGTTTATAGTCCGTGATTGACTTTCATCAAAATGGTTATTAAAATAAGAAATTCATTGAGATAAATTTTATTTGAGAAAAAATCTCTCAAAAATTCGATATTTCTGCCTATTGAAGACAGGTTCTTATTTGTGCGGATGTGGCGAAATTGGTATACGCGCCAGATTTAGGGTCTGGTAGGAAACTGTGCAGGTTCGAGTCCTGTCATCCGCACCAAATATGCGCTTCCTATGGTCGCGCAGTGAACATTGAACAGTGAAAAGTTAACAGTGTAACAGTATATGCGCTTCCTATGGTCGCGCAGTGAACATCGAACAGTGAAAAGTTAACAGTGTAACAGTATATGCGCTCCCTATGGTCGCGCAGTGAACATTGAACAGTGAAAAGTTAACAGTGTAACAGTATATGCGCTTCCTATGGTCGCGCAGTGAACATTGAACAGTGAAAAGTTAACAGTGTAACAGTATATGCGCTTCCTATGGTCGCGCAGTGAACATCGAACAGTGAAAAGTTAACAGTGTAACAGTATA
>Ga0209737_10001666_pt1 | contig 15824 bp, 9 predicted proteins | sample TergutCu122P3_FD_187284 | JGI IMG/M metagenome (GOLD analysis project Ga0209737, IMG submission 187284) | Cubitermes ugandensis P3 segment gut microbial communities from Kakamega Forest, Kenya - Cu122 P3 (SPAdes) (version 2) | ecosystem: Host-associated > Arthropoda: Insects > Digestive system >...
CGTCGTCTACAAGCTGAAAGAAAGAGGGGCGACGAGCATCGAGGTGCATCACAGTTCGCTGGGAAGAGAGACCCGCCTTGATGTTGAAGAGAGGCTCAAAAGAGGCGAGATAAAATGTGTTGTCTCGTCAACTTCGCTGGAGCTGGGTATTGATATCGGATCGATAGATCTTGTATGTCAGATCGGCTCGCCGAAATCCGTTGCAAAAGGATTGCAGAGGATAGGCAGGAGCGGCCACAGCTTCGGAAGGGTGGCGAAGGGAAGGCTCATAGTCTTCGACCCGGACGATCTTGTAGAGTGTGCAGTTATGTGCCGGGCCGCCCACAGAGGAGATATCGACAGAGTCGGTATACCCGAGAATTGTTTGGACGTTCTTGCTCAGGCAGTGGTGGGGATGAGCCTGGACCAGCGGTGGGACGTGGATGCTGCTTATTCGATCGTGAAAGGCGCATACTGCTACAGGAATCTAAGCAAGGACAGTTTTGTCGATGTCCTGAGATATCTCGGAAGCAAGGATGAACACGAAGGAGTTTATTCAAAAATATGGTATGATGAGGACGAGAACCAATTCGGAAGGAAGAAAGGCGCCAGAATGATCTATCTGATGAATTTGGGCACAATTCCCGAAGAAGCTAATTACCGGGTCGTGACAAACCACGGCAGCACAGCCGGGGAGTTATCAGAGAAGTTCGTCGAGAGGCTTGCGCCAAGGGACGTCTTCGTTCTTGGCGGAAGATCACTTGAATTCGTCAGATCCAAAGGGATGGTGGCCCACGTCAAAGAGGCCACCGGAAGGAAACCCACCGTACCGTCATGGGCGGGAGAGATGCTTCCGAGAAGCTTCGACCTTTCTATGGACGTAGCGGTCTTCAGAAAGGAGATGTCGCATCACATCGAAAAAGAAGATCCCGATCTTATCATCAAATTAAGCTTAGAGTTCGATATAGACGAAGGATCAGCAAGAAGCCTAATCTCATATTTCAAAGAACAGAAAGCAGTGACGGGCAGCATTCCCGATGTGGACAGGTTAGCTATCGAAGAGTACATCGATCCCTCAGGCAACCAGAGGATCATATTCCATTTCCCATTCGGAAGAAGGGTCAACGACGCATTATCCAGAGGGTATGCTTTCAGATTATCCAACATGATAGGATCGAACGTCTCTGTTACCATGTCAGACGATAATTTTATGATAGGAACTCCGAGAAAGATCAACATCGATCAAATACCGGGGCTTCTGACATCAAGGGAACTGGAATCGATCCTGAGAAAAGCGATCAAGGATTCCGAGATATTCAAATTAAGGTTCAGGCACACGGCGGCACGAAGTTTCATGATACTCAGGAATTACCTCGGACGGCCTATCTCAGTGAACAGGCAGCAGGTCCGGTCGTCCTATCTCTTGGATATGCTGGGTAACATGGAGAACGTTCCGGTGATAGAAGAAACCTATCGCGAAGTTCTCGAGGACGACATGGACATCAAGAATGCGAAGGAGGTGCTGGAGATGTTGGAGAACGGGAAGATGGGCATCAGGTTGTTCCCGTTCAGCGGAACCCCCTCGCCGTTCGCTCATTCTATCATTTTGTCGGGATTCTCCGATATCGTACTAATGGAGGACAGATCCGAGCTGCTCAAAGAACTGCACAGAAAAGTTCTGTACAGAGCACTTGGCGATCTGGTAAAAGAGTTCGAGTTCGATGAAGACGTAGTTATTCCATACTTCAGACAAAAGATCGGGCGCATCACATCCAAGAAGGACATAGTCCCCATGCTGATGAGGACCGGCCCGCTCCAAGCCGTAAGAGAAAGGGGGCGTAACATCTACTCATACTGCGACGAAGACCGCAAGGTCGTGGATGAATGGGTCAGGGAACTGTTAAAGGAAGGAGCGATAGGCACAGTATTTTTGGACGACCCGCACATAATGGCGAAGAGCGAGATCCCGGTCTACGCAGCGGCGACGGCAAAAGAACGCGAGCTTAACGACATCGAACAGAAAGTGCTCGAGCTGGTCAAGGACGGGACCGCGCTGAGCGATATCACTTCCGCTTTAGAGATAAGCGAGGATATCACGTTCAGAGCAATGAGAAAGCTCGAGTCCATGTACCTGGTGACAAGAACAGGGCTCTCAGCGAACAACAAGTGGTATTTCTCCAAAGCCGAATTTCCGAAACTTGACAAGAACAAATGTTTGGACGAGATCGTGTTCAGGCACCTTGATTGCTTCGCCCCGTCGACCATACCGGAGGTGGCGTTCGCCCTCTCCATAACGGATAGAGAAGCTCAAAGCGCACTGGACTCGCTGGTCAACAGCGAAGAGGTCGTAAAGGGGCAGTTCCTGATATCCCAGAGCCCGCAGTATATGAAGATGCTCGATCGAATGAGGCTCAGGGCAGGCAAGGAGAACATCTATGATTTTGATACTGTCGAAGAGTACAGAAGGACCAAGGGCGAGCAGTTCAACTCCATCGAAGAATACTTCAAATTCTATGGTTCGGCGGGAAGCGAGATCGATGTTTACAACAGAGTGAAGAACTTCAGCTTCGAAGAATGGTACAGGATGAGGGAGTCCGAGAGACTGCTGCTTGGAAGGTTCGTCAGAGGAAGGGTAAGATATGTGCTGTCCGAAGACGGAGCGAGGCTTGCTATGTTAAGGCAGTCGGAGATCACTTCGGCAGATGAAGATCTCCTGTCGATGATCGAGGGGGCGGGGCAGATCACCATGAGGCAGCTGGTGGCGGCGACGGGAAGCGACAAGAACGAGATAAAAGAATCCATCCAAAGGCTTGACCGTTCGCTGAAGATAATCCGGGCATTCACAGACAGGGAGGATTGGGGTACCGAGAACACATACAAGCCGTACCATCCGAAGATGCCAGACAGAGACCCCACAGCCGACCTTGTGCGGGAATGCATCATATCATACGGGCCGATACCGGCGCAGGCAGTTTGCTTCCTGATCGGTGTGACCTTGGACGAAGCGGAGAGGTACGCAGCAGCAGCCGGAGCAGTAACGATATTCGTCGGCGGCGGGCAGAACAGGATGTACGTGATGCCCAACGAAGTGCCGCTGATCGCCAAGGAAAGGAACAGAAAAGAGAAGTTAACGATAAGATCATTATTCGATCCGGCACTGGGGTCCAAGTGGGCCGAACTTTCCGCCAGATACGGGGACAGATGGATATACCCAGCAACCAAAGGCAACAAGGTCGTCGGTGCGTTGGAGATATGGGAGATGTCAGGGTGCATCGAGGTAAGGAGCATGGACATGGATTCTCCGGATCTGTTGCAGGAAGTGCTTATCGCATTGGATCATTTGATGAAATTCTTCTCTATGAAGGGAGTCGACATCGTAAGGGTAAGGGAGATCCTCGGAAAGGATGTGGCAGAACTTGAACCCGAACAAGCGAAGGTCCTGAAAGAGAACGGATACAGGTTCGTCAACGGGTTCTATGCAAAGGGGGAATTCATCGAAAGGACGATGACTGATGACGAACTCTTAAGTTATGTTTTCCAGAGACAGAGGGTGTCCAAAACATCCAATTACTCAACGGTCGACGAAGCGGTGAAGGCAAGAGGATACATAAGGAACGATCAGGAGATCGTGACCCGTGTTTCTCAGAAAACGCCGTTCAAAAAGATATTGAGCAAAGGAGGGCTCTTCAGGACATCTCTGCTGCCGGGGTATATAGGATACACAACCCCGGAATTCGCACCTTATTTCAGGGCGGCGAAAGCTGTCGAACTCGATCAGGATGCAAAGACAATAAGAACAATGATCCTTGAAAGACAGCCCATATCCAGAAAGGAGATCGTTGCCGGCTCGCCCTTCTCAGAGGAAAGGACATTGGAATTGATCTCCGAGCTCTCAAAGGCGACCGTCATCTTCCAGGACCACGACTCGTATTATTACGTTGTTCCGAACGAACGGATCGGAAGGGAAGAAGCGCTGAAGGCGGTCACAAGAAGGCATTTCAAAGATTTCGGAACATTTTCGGCGGAAGAACTCGCCCAGTTCCTGTCGGCAAGGATGTTGATCGTACGAAAGACATTGGCTGAGCTTGAGAAGGAGGGATTCCTTGTCAAAGGGTTCCTTGTAAAGGACGATCCGACCGTGAGGTGGATGCTGAAAGAGGATGCCTCCACCACTCCAAAACCCTTCAAAGAGATGCTGCTTCTGAACACACAGGATAATCTTCATTTTTACCTCAGAGAAATGATCAAGCGGGAATGCGGTGCAACGGAGGTCGTGGTCTTCGACGGAACGAAGATAATCGGAAGCTTCTTCGGAAAGATCTCATCATCGGGAGCAAAGGTGGAGAATTTCAGAGGAAGCGACAAGGCATTCAAACACATGAAAGATGTGGCAAAGACGCTGGGCGTCAAGATCGAGGAAAAGAAATCCTCAGAGGAAGAGGATTGGGACGTTTCGGAATTCTACCTGAAGACGAACCCCGGGGCGATCTGAGAACAGTATTCTCATTCAATGAAAATCAACAATCTTTCAATCTGGGTATGAGAAAAAAATGGGCGATGATCATCACGAACAAAAACTCGTGTACTCAATACACATACAGATCAGGATACGCTAATTCGTGGTACTCGGCGATCTGAACGATCTCATCTTTGTACAGATAACCTTTGTCAAAAGCCTCTTGCAATCCGTAGAATTTTCCGTCCTTCCACGTGATGATCCCCCGTCCGTTGTTGTATTTGAACAAAACACCGTCTACGCTCTCACTCCATATTTCCGCCGTAGCATCTTCTTTCTCGTACCACATCATCAAGACAGCACACCCCCCGTGATTGCGGCCGTAGTTGCGGTCTATCCACACCTTGTCCGGCTTGGCATTTCGGGTCTTGACGAAAGCGTCGACATAGTCTTGTCTGATCTGTTTTTCTTCAACCCACCAGAATAATGGGCATTTCTGGGAAATCGATTCTATGTCATCTGGGGTAAGCAAGCCCCTGTCATACGCATCTGTAATGCTGTAGATGGCCCCGTCTTTCCATGCGACTGCTTTGTTCGTATCGCTGTAAGTGATCGTTATGTGGTCTATTGTCTCATATGTTATTACTGCGGCATATCCTGAAAAGCGGTCCGACATTCTAACTACGTAGCAACCACTGAATGATCCATAATATTCGAAAATAAACACATCATCAAACGTAGCTTCCGGAACTCTTTCCAGTAAAATGTAATTCAAATAATCTTGTTTTATCTGTATTTCCGTCTCCTTGCTCGGTCCATAGAAACTTCCGTTCTTTGGGAAACTGGTCATCGGCAAGCTATCATTATCACTATTCGTTGTCGTCGTTACGTCATGGGGATGCATCGCCAGCACCGAGACTGAAAAGACCACTGATATAACAACCAATGACAAGATCACTAAGGCTAGGCTTTTCATATTATCTCGCTCAGTTCAATGCGCCCTCGTATTTCGTACAAAGTATGAGCATATCTATATTTCGCATAAACTCTCAATAGATGTTATGTTCGGTTCAGGTCAGCGGCCGGTGATGAACGGGCTGTGATAAAGGAACTCTTGCGCATACCCGGCATATCGTCCGAACTTCTTTCTTCCGAACGCAGACATTGTTTTGTAGGAGCCGCTCACGCCATACATCTCGTTCAGACATTTGGATATCCTTGCGTCTACCGGGAAAGCCTCAAGATGGCCGAAACCGAATAATGCTACACAATCGGCGACCTTAGGTCCAACGCCGTTTATTTCTATTAGATTTTTGACGCATTCGTCGTAATCCATTTTTTCGATCTCTCGGAGATCGATGGTGCCGTCCTCTGTCTTCTCGGCAAGCTCGATGAACCTTTTTTCTCGATATCCCAGCCTGCAGCATATTATGTCGCAGTGATGGTCGAGGATCTCTTTCGGCGAGGGAAAAGTTCTTCTTTCTCCCAGGTCCCTGCCGAACGTGTCGCACACAGATTCGACCATTTTTGCTATTCTTTTTACGTTCACGTTAGTTGCCAGAACATAAGTGGCAAGGCATTCCCACGGCTCTTGTTTCAGGATCCTCATCCCGGGACACAAAGACGAAAGTGAAGCAACGTACGGATCGGCGGATGAGATCTCTTTGACGATAGATGAAAGATCGTCGCCGCTCCTGAAATATTCGAGCAGCACATTCTTGTCGGAACAGCCTTCCGCCTCAAAACCGTCAGCGTTCTCTGTAAGATGAATGACCTTATCCCCTATCACACCATTCCAAACGCTACCGCTCTTTTTCCACCTGTGGGCCTGCCCGCATCCGAGGGTAGGGTCGAGCGCTACGTCAAGATCGATCTGCACAAGCACGGTTATGATGAGCAGGGCTAAAGGTTTTATCTCACGAATGAACGGAGAACTCTGAAATATGCGTACCGAGTTGAGGGAATATGCGTTTTGGCCCGGCAGGATACCCAAGCGAAGGAAAGACCCCCGAAGGATCGCTCCGTTACACCAAAGAGATAGGATTGGATGCTCTTGAGGTGGAGTATGTAAGGGGAGTGAAAACAACTCCCGAAAAGGCAAAAGCTATCGGAAAGATAGCTAAAGACCTGGACATCAGATTAAGCTGCCACGCGCCTTATTTCATCAGTTTCAATTCAGAGGAACAGGAAACGAGAGAGAAAAGCATCGCATGGGTCATGGACACCGTTCGAGCAGCTCACAATCTCGGAGCTTACATCGTTGTCATCCACGCCGCTTCGTACGGAAAGTCCCCCGATACAGCGTTAGCATCAGCGATAGACGGATTGAAAATATGCAAAGAAAAAATGGACGACGAGGGAATAAAAGATGTTATCCTCGGAGTGGAGACCATGGGCAAGAAGGGGCAGTTCGGCACGTTGAAAGAGATCGCAAAGATAATGGAAAAGATCGACGGAGTGAGGCCGGTTCTGGATGTTGCGCACGTTCATGCACGAGGTGTAGGGTGTCTTAAAACGAAGGAGAACATGACCGAACTGGTTGACGAATACTTCCCGCTGTGCGGGGACATAGCTCATTTTCACATCAGCTGCATCAAGTACGGTGACAGGGGAGAGGTATCGCATCTTCCGCTGAGCGCTAAAGACCCAGACATGCAATTATTAGCGGACGTGCTAGCAGATTCCAAGCGGGATTGCACATTCATATGCGAGTCCCCGCTGATCGCCGAGGACGCTGTTCTCTTCAGGGACATGTTCCCGAGATACAGGAAAAAATGATCCACCCTTTCAATGGAACATAGTAAAACTTTTTATCCTACGGCTCAATCAGCAGACCCGACGCCACTGTGGCTCAGCGGTAGAGCGGCAGTTTCGTAAACTGTAGGCCGGGGGTTCGATCCCCTCCAGTGGCTCCAACTTCTCAACAATCATCGTTCGGGCTGTTCTTCACAAGATATTTATTAACAAGTTTCACAGCGCACACATCTCCGCACATGGAGCATCCGTCCTCGTTCTTTGTGCATCCTCTTGACCTGTATCTTCTGGCCTTTTCGGGATCGATGCAGACCTCGAACATGGTGTCCCAATCAAGGGCCTTCCTTGCCTTCGCCATCTTCGTGTCCATCTCTCTTCCCTTTCCTCTGCAGAGGTCCCCCACATGTGCAGCTATCTTCGAAGCGATCAACCCTTCCTTGACATCATCCTCGTCCGGAAGCGAAAGATGTTCTGCAGGTGTAAGATAGCATAAGAAATCTGCCCCGTTCTGAGCTGCGACGGCACCTCCGATCGCTCCGACGATATGGTCGTATCCGGGCGCTATGTCTGTCACAAGCGGCCCAAGAACATAGAACGGTGCATCGTGGCAAAGCCTCTTTTCAAGCATCATGTTCATAGGAACTTGATCCAAAGGAACATGTCCAGGGCCTTCCACCATGCTTTGCACACCGGCTTCCCTGCACCTCTCCACCAGATGACCCAGTATCATCAATTCTGAAAGTTGAGCTTGATCGGTCGCATCGTCGATACAGCCCGGCCTGAAGCCGTCACCGAGGGAAAGCGCGAACTCGTATCTTCTTGCAAGGTCCAGCAGATGATCGAAGTTGGCATAGAGCGGGTTCTCTTTTTCGTTGTGAAGGATCCATGCTGTTAGGAAGGAACCGCCTCTTGATACAACGTCAGTGGTCCTCTTGCTTTTTTTCAGCCATGCGACGCTCTCTTTCGTTATTCCACAATGAACGGTCATGAAGTCCATGCCGTCCTTGGCGTGCTTCTCGATCCCGTTGAAAATGTCGTCCTCCGTCATATCCACAACGGCATCCTTTCTGGCGGCGGTCAATCCTGTTTGGTATATCGGAACAGAGCCGATCATCATCGGAGCTTTGTCGATCAGAGTTTTTCTGATGTTATCGATATCCCCGCCGGTGCTGAGGTCCATTACAGCATCGGCACCATATTTGATCGCAATATCCAGCTTCCTCAGTTCGCGGTCAAGATCGGCGAAGTCCCTGGATGTTCCGAGGTTGACGTTCACCTTTATTCTCATGCCCTCCCCTATCGCCGAAGGCTCAGGGTCGTGTATGGGATTGCATGGCACCACTATCCTGCCGGAAGCTATCCCGTTCCTGACGAACTCCTCGCTCACGCCTTCCTTCTCAGCGATCCTCCTGATCAGAGGGCTGGTCCCCCGGCGGGCTTCTTCCATGATGGTGCTCATATGGTCAGTCATTGTGTCGCAATATTTCAGACTTGCCAATGGGTTCCTTCTTACTTTTTGTACGTTCCTTAACACGGTACGTATGTGCCAACATGTACGTGCGTGTGCACGCGTATAAATATATGGTCGGCATATACGGTTACAGATATTTTACTCGGAGTTGCGTAAATGGATGGGGAAAAACAGCAGGGGTTATTCGATGCGAGCGCGAGCTACGGCCCGGACAGCATCGTTGCCCTGAAAGGACTGGAAGCGGTCAGAAAAAGGCCCGGAATGTACATTGGGAGCACGGACAGCAAAGGACTGCATCATCTTGTCTACGAGGTCGTTGATAACGGAATAGACGAAGTGATGGCGGGGTATGCGAAAAAGGTCGCTGTCACCATAAATGAGGACGGTTCTCTCACGGTCACCGATGACGGAAGAGGGATCCCGGTAGGGATGAATGAGAAAGAGGGCAAGGATGCGTTAGAGATATGCTTGACCGATCTTCACGCAGGAGGGAAGTTCGATCATAACTCGTACAAAGTGTCGGGCGGGCTTCACGGCGTCGGTGTCGCAGTGGTCAACGGCCTGTCTAAACGACTGATAGCGGTGGTCGAAAGAGACGGTAAAAAGTACAGGCAGACCTACCAGATCGGCATACCGGACGGCCCGGTGGAAGAGATAGGAAAATCCGATAGAACGGGAACTACGATCACTTTCTATCCGGACGATACGATCTTCGAAACGACCGATTTTGATTATGAGGTGCTTCAGAACAGATTCAGGAACCAGGCGTTCCTGAACAAGGAAGCCACCATTTATTTTGAGGATAAAAAAACAGGCAAGTCCGATCTGTTCCACTTTGAAGGCGGGGTCTCGGAATTTGTTAGGTATTTGAACAGAACAAAGAAAGGCATACACGAACCGCCGATCAACCTTGCCGGAGAAAGGTTCGGGGTGATGATGGACATAGCCCTGCAGTATACGGACGGTTACAACGAAGCCGTTGATTCTTTCGTGAACACAATCTATACTCCTGAGGGAGGCGCACATCTCACAGGGTTCAGGACATCGCTCACAAAAAGTATAAACGACTACGGCAAAGCGAACGGCCAACTTAAGGATATAACACTCGAAGGTGCCGATGTAAGGGAAGGCCTTACCGCCATTATCAGCATAAGGATGCCCGACCCGCAGTTCGAAGGCCAGACGAAATCCAAACTCGGAAGCAGCATCGCTCAGAAAGCGGTCTCCACATTCTTGAACGAAAAGCTCGCTGAATATCTTTTAGAGAATCCCGCCGTTGCCAACCTCATCGTAAGAAAGGGGATATCCGCATTCGAGGGAAGAGAGGCAGCAAAGAAAGCAAGGGACGCCACAAGAAGGAAGAGCGCGCTCGAGTCAGCGAGTCTGCCGGGAAAGCTTGCCGATTGTTCTGAAAAAGATCCTGCAAAATGTGAATTGTATATCGTCGAGGGAGAGTCCGCAGGAGGGAGCGCCAAGCAGGGGAGGAACAGAGCATTCCAAGCGATCCTCCCGCTGCGCGGAAAGATCCTGAACGTCGAAAAAGCAAGGCCGGATAAACTTCTGGATAATGAAGAAATAAAGAATCTGATGATCGCGATCGGAGGCGGTATCGGAAAAGAATTCGATGTCAGCAAGATAAGGTATCACAGCATTGTCATCATGACCGATGCTGATGTAGACGGCGCACACATCGGAACGCTTCTTCTCACGCTGTTCTACAGACAGATGAAACCTCTCATTGAAAATGGACACGTCTTCCTTGCGATGCCCCCTCTTTACAGGATATCCAAAGGAAAGAAAGAGATCTATGCGTACAACAACGAAGAGATGATGAAAGCCGTTGAAGAAATGGGCGGCAAGGCCGATGTGACCAGATACAAAGGTCTCGGAGAGATGAACGCGGAGCAGCTGTGGGAAACGACCATGGACCCGGAGAAAAGAGTGATGAAAAGGGTCGAGATAGAAGATGCGATGTTAGCGGACCTGCTATTCTCGACTTTGATGGGGGATGACGTCGAACCCAGAAGGGAGTACATCATCGAACATGCTCACGAAGTGATCAACCTGGATGTGTGATATCATGGAAGAGCGAAAGAAGATCATTCCCCAGAGCATTGAGAAAGAAATGAAAAGGGCGTACATCGACTACTCCATGAGCGTTATAGTCGGCCGTGCTCTTCCCGATATACGCGACGGGCTGAAACCTGTGCACAGGAGGATCCTGTATGCAATGTCCCAATTGGGGCTCTCCAGCCGCAGCGCACACAAGAAGTCCGCGAGAGTGGTGGGAGAGGTGCTGGGTAAGTATCATCCCCATGGCGACACAGCAGCGTACGACTCGATGGTGAGAATGGCACAGACCTTCTCACTGAGATATCCTCTGGTGGACGGCCAGGGTAATTTCGGATCGGTTGACGGGGATTCTCCGGCAGCGATGCGTTACACCGAAGCACGGTTATCAAAGATATCCGGCGAACTGCTGGAGGACCTGGATAAGAACACTGTGGATTTCGTTGACAACTTCGACGGCACTGAGAAGGAACCGAGCGTCCTGCCCGCCAAGTTCCCTAACCTTCTGCTGAACGGTTCTGATGGAATAGCCGTGGGAATGGCCACAAAGATGCCTCCCCACAATCTCATGGAGGTTTGCAGCGCGATCATTTACGCCATAGATAATCCCGATGCCGACGTAGAAGATCTGATGAGTTTCATCAAGGGCCCGGACTTCCCCACTGGAGGAACCATCTATGGCCTTTCGGGTATAGTCTCAGCATACACAACGGGCAGAGGGAAGATCAAGGTCAGGGCGAACACTCACTTCGAACAGATAGGCAACGGCAAGAGTGCCATCATCATAGACGAGCTGCCGTATCAGGTCAATAAAGCATCGCTTATCGAAACGATAGCGGAACACGTCAAGGACAAGGTCCTCGAAGATATCACAGACCTCAGGGACGAGTCTGACCGCGATGGTATGAGAGTTGTCATCGAGTTGCACAGAGATGCAATAGAGAACGTGGTCCTTGAGAACCTTTTCAAAAAGACCCAGATGGAGATATCTTACGGGATAATCAATCTTGCACTCGTTAACAACAAGCCTACTGTGCTTACCCTGAAAGAGATGGTGAACCATCACATAGCGCACAGGACGGTAGTGATAGAAAGGAGAACAAAATACGATCTGGAGCAGGCGGAGAAACGCCACCATATCCTTGAGGGATTGATGAAAGCGTTGAACATGCTCGATCAAGTGATAGCATTGATCCGCGCAGCGAAGGACCCGGCCGAGGCCAACGAAGGGCTGAGAACTCTATTGGAGATAGATGAGGAACAGGCGAAAGCCATACTCGATCTGAAACTTCAGAAACTCACGGGTTTGGAGATAAACGCACTTAAGGACGAGTACGACAAATTGATCATCTACATGAATGACCTGCGGGACATCCTTGCCAACCGCAGCAGGGTCTTGGCCATCATAAGGGACGAGTTGGACTCAATGAAAACAACTCACGGGGATGACCGTAAGACCATCATCAACGAGAATGCGATAGATGTGGACGAGGAAGACCTTATTCCCATGGAGGACGTGGTGATCACGATCTCCGCTGACAATTATGTGAAGAGGATACCTCTCAACACATACAGGCAGCAGGCGAGAGGCGGCGTCGGTCTCATAGGGATGCAGACCAAAGAAGAAGACTACGTTTCAAAAATGTTCATCACCTCTTCCCACGACTATCTGATGTTCATCACCAACCACGGAAGGCTGCATTGGCTCAAAGGATACAGGGTACCGGAGGGCAGCAGGCAGTCAAAAGGGAAACCCATCATCAATCTTCTCTCCGATCTGGAGAAAGGAGAGGTGGTCATGAGCACCATATGCGTCCATGATTTCCCTGATGATAAGTATCTTGCATTCTGTACAAAGAACGGCCTGCTGAAGAAGACCGCCCTGAGCGCATACAGCAACGTCCGCCAAAAAGGAATAAAAGCGATCAAGTTCGAGGACGATGACGAATTGATCGAAACATCAATTACCCAGGAAGGCGACGAGATCATTCTTGCTACCAAATCCGGCCAGGCCGTAAGGTTCAAAGAATCCGACGTAAGACCAATGGGAAGGGATACCATGGGGGTCAAAGGAATGAACGTCGCCGAAGGAGACGCAGTGGTTTCGATGGCCGTCGTCCGTTCGGAGGATAAGCTATTGACGGTCACAGAGAACGGGTTCGGAAAGATCTCGGACGTACAAGATTATCGTCAGACCCGCCGCGGTGCAAAAGGCGTCATCACAATAAAAACAGACGAACGCAACGGAATGGTCGTTTCCGTAAGAAAAGTGGCCAACGGCGATCAGCTGATGGTCACGAGCACGCAGGGGAAAATGATACGGATGAACGTTGACGAGATAAGAGAGACCGGCCGCAACGCCAAAGGCGTAAGGATAATGGACATGAGGAACGGAGACAAGATAACAGCTGTCCAACCTATAATCCCGGAAGAGGCAGAGGAATGAGGATCCCGTCCCAGGAGGCCTGGCTGATCGTAGCGGTGATCTCAGGGATAGCCGCCGGCATTTCGGCGGTATTCCTGGCGATGTCTGCCGCAGCAGGCATCATGATCAATATGATCCTGTCAATGATAGCGCTGATCCTGTTCGTCGCATGCCTGATAGTGGCCTTGACGGCAAGGTCCAAACTATCCAGGCTGAACAAGATGGAAGTGGAGATAAAATACCTGAAACTGAAAAAACCGGGTGTCGAGAGGCCTCAGGGGGAAGATATCGTTCCGAAAGGAAAGATGCCGAAAGAGTGAAGCGAGAACCAGGAAACCTTATAATAGAGAATCTGATAGGGGGAAATGCGCCGTGGTAACTCAGTTGGGAGAGTGCATGACTGAAGATCATGAAGTCGCTGGTTCGAGCCCGGCTCACGGCACCATACTTTCTTTTTATAAGACGAACATTCACCACGTAATAGCAGCGGAGGGCCGCCTTTGGATTCCGATAAGATCTTCATCGACATAAGGACAAGCGAACTTACGTTAGCTCAGGTATTGGACGAGATCCAAAGGTTACAAGCCGAGAACCCCGAATATGAGATATTCTTGGACGGGGACACCCACTCCATTGCCGGAAGGATACGGACGAGGCGGTAATATGGCGGGAAGGATAACCATCGCACTCTACAACTCATACGACCCGAACAAGTTCAGAGAGCCACACAGGAGGGTGATCGCCAGAACAGGCGATCTTGCGATGGCATTTGATATGAATCTTGCGCTGCTGGGATTCCCCATCCCGGAGGATGTCAAGACGCCGGTCGAGATAGCAAGATGGGTCGCCGATACCACAAGCATCGGTTCTCACGGAGAATATTTTTTGGAACTCGCTGAGAAAGGAAGATTCAACAAATTCCCGTACCCGACAAAAGGATTCCCTCCTCAATTGGGAGAGCCCGTGCTCACAACAAGCAAACCCGATGAAAAGAAGAAGACCACCGTAAGCGAAGTTGCCGAGATGGTGAAGAGTGGTAAATCGATACTGCTTGTGTTCGGGATAGGCCCTCACGGTGTTCCGAAAGAGATAGCGGCGATACCGAAATATCACATGGATGTGACAAACGGAGGAGGCTACTCATTAGAGACATGCACCGCGCTCGGAGCGGTCTGCGGGGCGCTTAGCGCTAAGCTCGATCAATACTTTTCGTAAAGGATGTTGCCCGGTTCGAGAAGAACGCCGCTTCCTTTTTCGACCCTTCCGACAATGTCCGCATTCTTGTATCTCTTTACTATTTCGGAGGCATCGTTCTCCGGAAGGATGATCACGAACCCCATGCTCATGTTCAGGGTCTGATACATCTCTCTGTCCTCAACTTCTCCCAGCTCCTGTATGATCATAAAGATAGGCGCGGGAGACACTGGGTCATCGATAACATACCTCAACCCTTTCTTCATCCGCAGGAGGTTCCTGAGGCCGCCGCCGGTGATGTTCACTAAACCGTGAACAGAATGATCGTTCGTTATTTCGAGGACCTGTTTCACATAGATCTCGGTAGGAGTGAGCAACTCAAGACCGACCTTTTTGGATAATCCCTTGATCTTATCGTTCATTGATATGTTCGATGACTCGATGACCTTCCTTGCTAATGTGAAACCATTCGAGTGGAGGCCGGTAGACCTTAACGAAACGATAACGTCTCCCTTCTCGCATTTCTCCCCGGTGATCTCTTTCCCTTTCTCGACGAATCCCAAGCACGTTCCGGAAAGGTCGATGCCGTTCACGATCTCCGGAAGAACGGCTATCTCGCCGCCGACAATTTCCATGTTCGAAAGCTTTGCGCCCTTATCCAATCCTTTGCCGATCTCTTTTGTTACTGCGTCGTTTGGATGATCGATTGCGATGTAATCGACGAATGAGACCGGTTCCGAGTTAACGCAGATCGTGTCGTTCACGTTCATCGCTATGCAGTCTATCCCGACGGTGTCCCAGATGTTGAGTTCCTTTGCTATCAGAAGCTTCGTTCCGACACCGTCTGTCGCCAATGTGAGGTACTTGTCACCGAAGTCGATCAGGCTTGCAAAGAGGCCGGGGATGCGTACCATCTGCCCCAAGCCTTTCCTCTTGAATTTGAGTTCGTCCACAAGGGAGCTTATCGCTTTTGACTTGTCGTCAATGTTAACGCCCGCTTTTGAATAGGTCCATCCTTTCGACATCGGTCTCGCCTGATAATGGGCTCACTCACTTATTAGTTTTCATATGCACCGGTTTCCACAAACTCGGTGCATTGAGCTATTTTCAAAAGCGTCTACAATTGAAAAACTCTCCACGCAAAATGGTTTATCGGTAAAGCTCATCTCCTAAGTGAATGTCTCTGCATGACCGATGGGTCCAAGAAAGGAAGAACGAACATTACTACAAGTTAGCAAAGAAGCTTAACTACAGATCCAGGGCATCCTTTAAACTCATGCAGATAGACGACCGTTTCGGAATCTTCAGAGACGGCGACTCGGTTGTTGATCTGGGAGCATCCCCCGGAGGATGGCTTCAGGTGGCTAAGGGAAGGGTCGGCGAAAAGGGGAAGGTGGTCGGAGTGGACCTCGTTCCGATCAAACCGTTGGACGGGGTCATAACAATAGTCGGGGATATCACAAAGGACAGTACCA
>Ga0209737_10001667_pt1 | contig 15821 bp, 9 predicted proteins | sample TergutCu122P3_FD_187284 | JGI IMG/M metagenome (GOLD analysis project Ga0209737, IMG submission 187284) | Cubitermes ugandensis P3 segment gut microbial communities from Kakamega Forest, Kenya - Cu122 P3 (SPAdes) (version 2) | ecosystem: Host-associated > Arthropoda: Insects > Digestive system >...
TTACCACAAAGGTCACAAAGGGATTTCACAAAGAACACAAAATATTGTAATGCAGGATAATTTCTTTGTGACCTTTGTGTATGCTTTGTGTTCTTTGTGGTAAAAAAACTTTTCGGAGTGGACTCAAATAATATAATAAAAATATAAATAAATGAAGATGAATAAATTAACTTTGTTCATAATGCTATGTGTTTTTACAGTAAATGTGTTCGCACAAACACAAACTTCAATCACCGGCCTGAATGTCAACTATCAGGTAAATCCTCTTGGGATTGACAGAAATAAGATACGTTTCGGATGGCAGATGGCATCCAGCCTCATCGGTCAGGGGCAGTCAGCATATCAGATTGTGGTCAGGAAGGGCGCTCCTGACGGCGCTATCGTCTGGGACAGCAAATCTGTGAAGAGCGGGCTTTCCACAGGCATTCAGTACGACGGCGCTACGCTGGAGTATGAAACCAAATACTACTGGACAGTAACAGTAACACCCACATTGGGAAACCCCATAACATCCGTACCTTCCTTTTTCATGACCGGCACAGACTTCAGCGGTGCGACGTGGATTATGCCAATCAAGTCGCTGCAAACCGCCAGCGACCCGCTTACTGCCACCCACCGGCTGGCAGGTAATACATGGGATATACCGGCATCCGGGGTAGAAGCCACGCTGATAGACCTGTTCGGTTATGCGCCAGGCACAATCGGTTGGGAACGAACAGACGCCGCAACCGGTGCGCCCGTAGCCGGCAACTGCAACAATTACGTGCGCCTTGGCGGCAACCCGCTGATCAGAACAGAGGCGCTGCTTCGCAGAAACGACGTTGTTTCCGCAGTCCTTTACATGACCGGCATGGGAAATTATGAGGCGTATGTCAATGGCATAAAGGCGTCGATGAAGGATCCCAAGGGCGTAAATATAGAGCCGATGTTTGCCCCGGGCGCATCCGACTACAGGCTGTTCACGAATTACCAGACTTATGACGTCACTGACCTGGTGAAAGCCAATAAAGGCAGGGTTGCGCTGGCTGCGGAAATGCACAGGGGCTACTATGCCGGCAGGGTTTCTTCATCCCAGTTTATCCCCGCCGCTGATTTTGTCGATACCGGCAGGCCCTGGCAACTCCCCGGTTCTACTGATGCTTCAAGGACAATGGCGCTACTCGGAAAGATGATTATAACGTTCGCTGACGGCAGCACTCAGGTCATAGTCACTAATCCCGCCGGATGGAAATCCGTAGCAGGCCCCGTAATCTTCAGCGACTACTATATGGGAGAGCTCTTCTGCGCTAACAGGGCGCTGGCGCTGAAAGGCTGGAACAATACCGGCTTTGACGACAGCGGCTGGTTTGCCGTGACCGACAGAGGCCGCAGCCCCGGCGCCGGCAATCCGGAAATCACCTTTGCTGCAGCATACGCAGCATCCGGATCCACGCTGGAGCCTAACAACGGCGCGGTAGCACAGTTCCACGACAGCCCGGAATGGAATTTCTTTCCGGTTGACGCTTTCAAGTTCAGACCCGATCAGATTGTAAGACCTTCGGAAGCACAATTCCTTGCATCGATTGAACTAAGAGAAACAGGCCTCCTGCTTGAGCCAAACGGCGCAGAGTTCTTCACGGTCAACCAGCGCGGCAGGATCAAAAAGATACCTGTCAACTTCGCCAACAAGCAGGGTGTTTTCGCACAGCCGGTAACCCTCAACTATGGCGAGGTATTGTCCGTCCATTTTGGACAGAACCTGTCGGGAACAGTCAGGATGAACATCGAAGGACAGCAAAATACTGTCATCAAGATCCGTCACGGGGAAATGCTAAACGACAATGTAGCCCGCAGAGGCGCTGCCGGCGGGATTACAGTAAACGGCGGGCCTGACGCTCCCGAATTTTCGCTGTATTATGGTGCGATGCGTGGCTGGGACGGTCAGACCTCCTATTACAGGATGGCGCAGGGACGCCAGACATGGAGGCCCTACACCATATACAACGGCTTTGAACATGCGGAGATATCCGTTGAAACGCCTGGCGCCACGATCACGATTTACAGCCTTGAATCTTTGAACATCACTTCAGCACATAACAGGACTGGCAAGATAGAGACCAACAATCGCTGGATCAACAGGATGATAGAGAATGGCTTTTGGGGACAGGCAAGCAACTGGGCTACCATCCCCACGGACTGTAACCAGAGGACAGAACGCGCCGGCTGGACCGGGGATGCTCAGGTTATTGCTAACGCTGCCATGTTCAATTTTGACGCAATTCCCTTCTATGACGCATACATGGAAATGATGGCGCGCAATGCAGAGGCATATAACTACAGTTTCGGCTCCATCATGCCGGCTGGCTGGGGTGCACTACAGTTTACCCAAACCGCATCAGGCTGGGCTGACGCAGGCATCGTTATCCCGTGGCAGGCATACATGAAGACGGGCGACACCCATATCATAAAACGCAACTGGCGCGCAATGGACGGATTCATGGATAGAATCTATGGCAACGGGCCTGACGGAGACAACGGAACTTTTATGCTGAGTATTCTCCCCGGAACTGCGCCGGCAACCGGCGTACCTTCACGCCCCGGTGCCGGGCCGGCAGCCAGCATAACTGTTCGCTGCCAGCATACCTACTCGCAAAACCAGTATGGAGACTGGCTTGCATTCAAAGGCGCAAACCTGCAGTATGTGAGCGCGGTTTACCAGATTTACACCAGCATACTGATGCGCGATATGGCTGCTGCAACAGGCAACGCCGCGGCAGTAGCCAAATATCAGGCGCGTTACGATGAACTGAAAGCCAACTTCATGAAACCGCCCGTATTGGTGGAAGCGCAAGTGACAGCCACTAACCGCTATGGCATCCAACGTGTTGATGGCGGGTTTGTGTATGATGCAGCGACGGCTGACTGGGTAACCTCAATCCTGAACAGGCCTGACAGACCCAACGTATCGCCCCTGGAAGCCAGGAGAGTGGCTGGCGATCTGATGTCCGGCGGCGGCAGGCAAGGCACGATTGACGACCTCATGGACAATGCGCAGACTGCCCTGACCTGGGCGATAAAACTGGGTCTGTACCGTGACCAAGCCCATCGTCAGCATTTGATTGACGCATTATTGGTCAACATCAGAAATACGGACAAGCAGATTCGTAACGAGCCGGAATACAGTTTGGGCGTGGGATTTCTCGGCGTCAATGTCCTGCTGCCTGTCACAACCAGCGTGGGTGGACATGAAACAGTTTATAAAGCGATTCATCAAGACCGTGTACCCGGCTGGATGGCTCCTGTAAGAAACCTCGGCACAACATGGTGGGAGCGCTGGAATTCATTTGACGTGACATTCGGCTTCGGTCCTGCAGGCATGAACTCCTTCAATCACTTCTCATACGGATGTATTAACGAGTGGTTTTATGAGTACATGCTGGGGATTCAGCCAGTACCGGCCAACCCCGGATTCAAGGAAATCATATTGCAACCCACGATTGATATATCCGATTCCAGCATTAACAACTTCGAGTTGGAAGTTGGACGTATCGTTCGTGCGAACGGCCATTTCGATTCCCAGTATGGAAGAATCGAAAGCGGCTGGATTACATGCCCGAAATGCCATATTTGCGACTGCGGGACATTAGAAGTCAAATGCACGAAATGCACGGTGTGCAACTGCGATGCGAAGAACATAAGTCTAACCTCCTATCAGACCCGCATTCCGGCCAATACCACCGCCACACTGTATCTTCCTGCACCCGCCATCACCGGAGCGAGAACTGTGAAGACAGTGTCTGGCGCGATTTACAAAGGCGAAACAGTGCACAACGGAACAAAAGTAGCGAAATTCGAACTTGCCTCAGGAGGATATTTCTTTGATGTTAGTGCAGGTGGGGCTATTACTGTGAAGATACTTGAAGGTTATAAATGAGTAAAATGCTATATCACATGGGATCTACATCCGCCACCACCTGCAACGATTTATAATCCGGTAATTGCCTGACGTTATTGATTGCTTCGGATAGTAACGCTTTTGCTTTTTGTAGATTTGCCTGTTTTTCGATTTTCAACCAAATATTTTCGAGATAATAATTCTGTACACGCGCAACAACAGGTATTTCCGGCCCCAGCACTCGTTTACCAAATATTTTGTTTAGATATCCTGCCAATTCTTTAGCGGCAAAATGGGCAGTATCTTTACTCTTGTGTTTCAACGTTAAGCGAATCAGCCGGTAGAAGGGCGGGTATTTGAATTTTTCGCGTTCGGCGAGTTCCGATGCGTACATGCCGGCGTAATCATTGGTAATGACGAATTGCAACATCTGATGCTGCGGCTTGGACGCCTGAATGATGACCTGTCCGCGTTTACCGGCGCGTCCTGCCCGTCCGCTCACTTGCGTTATCAACTGATAACATCGTTCATAAGCCCGGAAATCGGGAAAACTCAACATGTTATCGGCATTCATCACTGCTGCAAGACGCACATTCTCAAAATCCAAACCTTTAGTAACCATTTGTGTACCCACTAAAATGTCTGTTTTTCCTTCTTCAAAAGCGGTGATGATTTTTTCGTAACTGCTGCGGGTGCGCGAACTGTCGAGGTCTAAACGGGCAATGTGCGCATGTGGGAAGAAGATTTGCAAATCGTCTTCTATTTTTTCAGTACCGAATCCCATTTCAGAGATATCCAGTCCGCCACACGCAGGACACTGGCGCAAGATTTCAGCGCTGTAGCCGCAATAGTGGCATACCAGCCGGTCGGGGAATTTATGGTAGGTGAGACTCACATCGCAAAACTCGCAACGGGGTATGTATTCGCACACGCGGCACTGCAAGTAGGGAGCAAACCCGCGCCGGTTCTGAAAAATGATTGCCTGTTTACCGTCTTTCAGCGTTTTGTCAATTTCCGTCAGCAGATCGGGATGAAAATGCGACTGCATCTTTTTCAGTTTTCGTGCAAGCGCAATATCGACAATACGCACTTCCGGCAATTCCATACCGGCATAGCGTTGCGTCAGTTCTACTAATCCGTATTTCTCTTCGCGGGCGTTGTAATAACTTTCGATGGCGGGGGTGGCAGTTCCCAGAAGGGTTTTCGCTCCGTGCATGGATGCCAGAACAATGGCTGCATCGCGAGCATGGTAACGCGGTGCAGGATCAAACTGTTTGTAGGTATTTTCGTGTTCTTCGTCTACAATCACCAATCCAAGGTTGGCAAATGGCAGGAAAATGCTCGAACGGACGCCCAATACCACGCTGTAACCTTCCGGTTTGCCGATATTGTTCCAAACTTCTACTCTTTCGGCATCTGGAAATTTGGAGTGGTATATGCCCGCCTTACTGCCGAATACGGCTTTCAACCGGTTGATGATTTGAGCGGTGAGCGCTATTTCGGGCAACAGGTACAACACCTGCTTGCCTTGGCGGATTTGTTCATCAATCAGACGGATATAAATTTCAGTTTTCCCGCTTGATGTGATTCCGTGCAGCAATACCACATCTTTTGAAGCAAACAACTGGCGAATCTGTTCAAAGGCAATCTGCTGGGAAGAATTGAGAGAGAAGCCTCCCCCAACCCCTCCCAAGGAGGGGAGTTGAGCGTTGAGACGGGATACTTCTTTGGGATATAGTTCCAGTATTTTTTTTCGGACAAGGCTGTTGAGCGCTTCCGGTTGTGTGTCTTTGAACTGGAGCAGTTCCTTTTTGGTGGGATCGCGATGTGGCCGCCCGGAAAAGACTCCCGACAAACGCACGAAATTTATTAGTACTTCCAACTGTTTAGGGGCTTTTTCCAGTGCATCGAAGGCTTTTTCCAGTTTTTTTTCGTTGTCCATCGCGGGATGCAGCCTCACACAGGTTTCATACCGCGGTTTATACCGGCTGGCAATCACTTCCTCTACCCACAGCGCTTCCTTATCGACCAACGACTGTACTGTACGCATCAAATCTTTGTGTTTGTAAACATTAGCTATTTCACTTACCGGAAGATTTTTTTTGTCATGTACAATGTTTAACACTTCTTCTTCATGTTTGTTTAGTTCGTCGCATTGTACATAAACCTCGTTATAAAAAACCTTTGTTTCGCTTTCTAACTTCAACCCCGACGGTATGGCTGCTTTCATCACTTCGCCAACCGTACACATATAATATGATGCTATCCATTGCCAAAGCCGTATTTGAATTTCATTTGCCACAGGACGTTCGTCCAGTACTGATACAATTTCCTTCACCTGATACGAAGCCGAATTCTTTTCATGTATCTCTTGAACAATCGCAGAATAAAATTTTCGCACACCAAAAGGCACAATCACCCGTACCCCTTTCTTAATTTGCCCAGATAAGTCATCTGGCACTGAATATGTGTAAGTACGCGGAAGTGGCAATGGTAATATGACGTCGATGAACAATGGTTGTTTATTAGTGGTCAATTAAAAGAACGGGTACCCAATCGCAATACTCAGACAGAAGTCGTCCCAGCCTACCCGTTTACGGCCATCATATTTCGGAGTGAACGCCCACCGTCCGCTGCCTGCCGGATCGCGCAGTTTCATTCCCAGGTCGGCGCGGAGGATAACATATTTGAAATCAAAGCGCAAGCCCAGCCCACCGCTTAATGCCAATTCGCGATAGAACCGGTTGAAATTAAATTCGGCTCCGGTACGATCCTCGTCTTTATGAGAATCCCATACATTGCCGGCGTCCATGAAAAGCGCACCTTCCATCACCCACACCAATTTGTAGCGGTATTCGAGATTGGCTTCTAATTTAATGTCGCCCGTATTGTTGGGGTAAGCGGTTAATGACACTGAATCCCTGTACGATCCGGGGCCCAGGCTGCGCAAACGCCATCCGCGTATGCTGTTGGCGCCTCCTACATAGTATTTCTTTTCAAACGGCATGGCAATCACTGTTTTGGGCGTTCCGTCATCGTTGGTAACTGTGGTTTTTGAATTGCCATAAGGCCACCCAACCCCGGTAAATATTCTGGCTACCATCCGGCTATTTCCGTTGATGGTGTAATAATAACGCAAGTCGATATCGCCTTTGATAAACTGCGAAAATTCGTTATAAAACATGGTGTAAGACTTTCCCGGTTGTTTCGTCTGATTAGTCAGCCGGTAAGCAGCATCGAGTAAAAGTCCGGCTGTTTCGAAATATGTTCTGAAAAAGAAAAAATTGTCTTTGTTTAACAGACGCATGTCTCTCACAAAAGTATAACTGCTCGAAACCACCATGTGCGACTGGTAACTGTATTTCAAGTAGGGAAAGCGTTCAAGTCTCTTCATGAACTCATCGTAGATAAAAGGCAGTTGCACAAAATTTACGTCCAATGGTTTGACAAGGTGGCTGATAACGTCCGAACCACGCCAGTTGTAACCGATAGAGGTATTGAATACCGTTCGCACGTAAATAGGGTATTGCTGATAGTTGTAGGACAGGGAAAATGCCGTCTGTGGATTGTATCTCTGCGCGAAACGGTTGAAACTGAAAGGAAGCAGGAATTTCGGAATGTTGATCGACGCTTCGGCTTCATATTCCATCTTTGCTGCATATTTTCCGATCACCGATTGCGACTGGTTTTTTGAAACGGCTTCCACTAATCCGCGCAGTTTCAGGTTGAAGATTTCGGCATGGCCAAAAAGACTTTTGTTCTGGTATTGAAACCTCAAACCTCCGCCAAGGTTTCCTTCCGAGTTGGTGCCTTCCAGTTCAACTGAATAATTTTGTCGCGATAAAGGCAACAGGCTGATGATACAATCCAACTCGCGTACCGGCAAACCTGTTTGTCCCGAAAATTCGGAAAATTCATGATTGATCTGTTTGAAATTACGCAGTCCGTTCAAATGTTGATGGGTCTGATTCACATTAGAAATACGGTAGAGCGAATCGGGAAAGATAAAAATGGTGTTCCTTATGGTGGACGCCTTCACCGGAAACTGTTGCGGAATGATAAAGTGCAGTTCGCCATGCTTTAATGTATCCATAGCCGATTTTCGCAAATTGTTCGTTTCCATCAGATTTTGCATGTTCAGGCTGGCATTCACGGTCAACGAGCGAATATAATACTTCGGGTAAGGCATTTCAACTACCTGATTGTCCTCTGTACGCTCTGTGTGTGGCCGGACAACGAGTTCAAGATTGGCTTTTCTGTTCAGGTTAAATGTGTCGACAACAGGTTGAATAAAATCCGATGCAAAACTGTAATACCCATTGTTTTTCAAATTGGTTTCTATTCGTTTGTTTTCATTTTTCAGGATATCTTCATCTAAAAGCATTTTGTGCTTAATTAAGGAATTTAGCGTGTCGGCCAACAGGATTTTCGCTATGGATGTGTCAGATATTGTGTAGGTTACTTTGTTGATAATGTATGGCCAACCGGTTTTAATGATGTATGTGACCCCAGCCTTTTTCTTTTTCAAAACTACTGTATCTGTAACATCTGCATAATAATAGCCCTTTCTTTTTAGAAAAAGGTCTAACTGCTCTTTCGAGGTGTTCGTCAGACCTTGTTGCCAGATCACAGGTTCTTCGCCATTTTTGCGCAACCACTCATTCCATTTGTTGTTTTTGTCCAATTTCGACGAGTTGTACAACCACAAGTGAAACCTAATACCCACTATTTTTTTGTTCGGCTTTTGCCTGACCAACGTTTTCAGTTGTTCTTTGCCGATACTTCTGTTATCGATTTTAACTGCGTATGAATTAAGTAGATACTCATCCTTGGCAACATATTTGGTGGGATTGCAGGAAGCGAAGAAGATGATGAGAAACGAGATGTGAGATATGAGATATGAGATGTGAGATATGAGATATGAGATGTTAGAATTAACTGATAACATTTTGCCACTGTCAGGTTCTAACGAACACTGACAGGGCATCGCTCCCTGACAGTGTTCGTTAGAACCTGTCAGTGGAGGACAGTAACATCGCATATCGAATATCTCAAATCTCATATCTCATATCTCACATCTCATATCTCAAATCTCACTTCATTCCCACTCAATTGTTGCCGGCGGTTTTGAACTGATGTCATACACCACCCTGTTCACGCCCTGCACCTTTTTGATAATTTCGTTGGAAACTTTGGCCAGAAATTCGTAAGGGAGTTGCGCCCAGTCGGCTGTCATGGCGTCGATAGACGTTATGGCGCGCAAAGCGATAACATTATCATAAGTACGTTTGTTGTCCACCACGCCCACCGACTTGACGGGCAACAGGATAGCGGCAGCCTGCCAAACCCTGTCGTACAAATCCCACTCCTGGAGCGCCTGAATGTAAATATCATCGGCTTCTTGCAAAACACTTACTTTTTCGGGAGTAATGTCGCCCAGAATACGGATGCCTAACCCCGGCCCCGGAAAAGGATGACGCTTGAGAAGATGCGACGTCATACCCAACTCGCTGCCCACACGGCGTACCTCGTCCTTGAAAAGCATCTGTAGCGGCTCAACCAGTTTCAGGTTCATCTTTTCGGGAAGGCCGCCCACATTATGATGCGACTTGATGACCGCCCCCGTGACGGAAAGCGATTCAATAATATCCGGATATATCGTTCCTTGCCCCAGCCACTTGATATCATCTAATTTACGGGCTTCTTCCTCAAACACATCAATAAAACCCTTTCCGATTATCTTTCGTTTCGTTTCGGGGTCTGTAACGCCCGCAAGTTGACTGTAAAACCGTTCACTAGCGTTGATTCCCTTTACGTTTAGACCCATGTGTTCATAATCGCGAAGCACATTTGTAAATTCGTTTTTACGCAACAGTCCATGATCGACAAAGATACAGAAAAGATTTTGGCCAATCGCCCTGTTCAAAAGCATGGCCGTTACCGACGAATCCACACCACCTGAAAGAGCCAGGATTACTTTGTCATTACCTAATTGATTTTTCAACGTTTCAACTGTTTTTTCAATGAACAAAGCCGGCGTCCAGTCCCGTTTCATACTGCATGTCGTGAGGAAATTGTCGAGCAATGGCAACCCTTCATCCGTACCGGTTATTTTCAGTATGGGATATTTATCGCTGATGACCGTTAAATCGGGATGGCCGTTCACCGGATCAGGATTTTCCGCAAAAATGACGCCCTTAACATCCGTATCGTCAGCGGGAAATCGATTGTAAGGTACTATTTCGCAATAAACATTCAATTCCCTCAACCGGCGACCGGTGCGCTGCGTGGTAGTGGAACCGAAGTCAAGAATAATGATTTTTTCGTGCATATAAAGATAAAAAATGATGACAAAAGTAAGCGTTTTTCGGTTGTGTTGGTTGAAAAAGGAAAAAGAAAAAAATTATCAGTGTTCATCTGTTTTATTTGGTGTTAAAATTCATTTGATAATTCAAAAAATCTTCTTAATTTTGCCGTCCCGCTTTTGGGATTTATTGTATTGAAAACAAGTAATTTTATCATCAAATAATTCAAAAAAAAATGAAATTTGTCGTATCAAGCACTTTATTGCTGAGCCATTTGCAGGCCATCAGCAAGGTCATCAACAGCAAGAACACCTTACCGATTCTTGACAATTTTTTGTTCAAACTGGAAGGTAATGTTTTGGAAATCACAGCATCGGATTTGGAAACCACGCTGATCACCCGGATATCACTCGATAATGTATCTGAAGAAGGCGCTATCGCTATCCCTGCTAAATTTTTAACCGAGTATCTGAGCAAGTTTTCGGAACAGCCGCTAACTTTCGATATTTCAACCGAAAACTTTTCCATCCGCATTCACTCCGAAACCGGTGAATACAATATTGTGGGCTGCGATTGGGAAGATTTTCCGCTACTTCCTGCCCTCAAACAGGATATGATTTCACCTTTGCGCGTACCTGCCGATATGGTGTTGCAGGGTATCAGCAAAACGATTTTCGCCACAGGCGAAGATGAATTACGTCCTGTGATGAACGGTATTTTTGTAGAACTGACTACCGACAACATTACGTTCGTAGCCTCCGATTCGCACATGCTGGTGCGTTACCGCCGCAACGACGTCAAAGCCGACACAGATGGTTCGTTTATTCTTCCCAAAAAGCCGGCAGGACTTTTGAGAACCGTATTGGCCAAGGAATCGGGTGATGTAGAAATTTCGTTCGACGATAAGAATGCCATGTTCCTGCTATCGAATTATACTATGGTGTGCCGTTTGGTAGAAGGTACTTATCCAGCATACAATTCAGTAATACCATTCAACAATCACAACAAACTGATTATTGACCGTGTGGATTTTCTCGGCTCTTTGCGTCGTGTGGCCATGTTCACCAATCAGGCAACCAATCTGGTAAAAATTGAATTGCAGGGCAACCAGATCACCATTTTTGCACAGGATATTGATTTTTCCATTGCAGGGCATGAAACGCTGAAATGCCAATATGACGGCGATATTATGAATATCGGTTTCAAGGCTAATTTCCTTGCTGAATTATTATCCAATCTGTCGTCGACTGATATTTGCCTCGAAATGTCCGATTCGCAGCGCGCAAGCCTTGTGTTGCCCGTACAGAGCGATATAGAAGGCGAAGATGTGCTGATGCTCATCATGCCGATGACTGTTGGAGACTGATCCATCATGAAAATTGATCTGAAAAACCCGTTGATCTTCTTCGATGTCGAAACTACGGGAATGAACATTGCTTCAGACCGTATTGTCGAGATTTCCTATTTGAAAATATATCCTGATCAACGGGAAGAAATCAAAACCTTTCGCGTCAATCCAACCATTCCTATCCCTCCGGATGTAACAGCCATTCACGGTATCAGCGACGAGGATGTTAAAGACGCACCCACATTCGCCGAGATAGCCAAAACGCTGGTAAAAAGTTTTGAAGGATGCGATTTTGCGGGATATAACTCCAACAAGTTCGATTTGCCGTTGCTTGCAGAGGAGTTTCTTCGTGCTAATATTGATTTTGACTTGAAGAAACGCAAGTTTATCGACGTGATGGTGATCTTTTATAAAAGGGAACAACGGACTTTAAGCGCCGCCTATCAGTTCTATTGCAACAAGGATCTGACCAACGCCCACAGCGCCGAAGCCGATACACGCGCTACCTACGAGGTGTTGCAGGCGCAGTTGGACATGTATCCCGATTTGCAGAACAATGTCGACAAACTGTCTGAATATTCGGCGCAATCGCGGTCGGTCGATTTCATGGGACGCATTGTATATAACGACAGGAATGAGGAAATTTTCAACTTTGGAAAATATAAGGGGCAGACAGTAGTTTCAGTATTATCTAAAGACCCGTCGTACTATTCGTGGATGATGAACGGCGATTTTCCTCTGTATACCAAAAATGTATTGACAGCCATCAAGTTAAGAGGCTTTAATAAAAAATAATCAAATCATTAATAATCAAACAATCAAACTGGATGAAGACAAATCAATCACGTAGAAAATTTATCGCCACTGCAGTATCAGGTACTGTAGCATCGGTGGTTGCTCCTGTGGCGCTTGCAGCAGAGCAGGGTAAGGAGCAAGGTGCAGTGAAGCCAACGATCCTTCCAAAGGAAGTTTTTGGCGCCAATGATCGTATCAGGATCGCTGTATTGGGTCTCAATAGCCGTGGAAGAGATCATGTACAAAGTATCATGAAATTGCAGGACAGTAATGTTGTGATAGCAACATTGTGTGATCCCGATATGGACGTCCTGAAAGAAAGGGGGGCTAAATGGGTTGAAGATACATTTAAGCAAAAAGTCGCTATCGAACAGGATTTTCGCAAGGTGTATGATGATAAGAATATTGATGCTGTGACCATTGCTTCGCCCAACCATTGGCATGCCCTGCATGCCATTTACGCCTGTCAGGCTGGTAAAGACGTATATGTGGAAAAACCTGCCACGCATAATGTTGCTGAAGGGCGGAAAATTATCGAAGCGGCTTACAAATATAATCGCATTGTGCAACACGGCGTGCAACTCCGCAGTTCCATCGCTATCAGGGAAGCCGTTCAGCATCTGCGCGACGGACTGATTGGACGTGTATATATGGCTCGCGGACTGGTATTTCGTTCGCGTCCCGATATTGGTGACAAAGGGATATCGAAAGTTCCGGCTGGTTTGAATTATGATCTGTGGTGCGGACCGGCGCCGATGGTTCCGTTCACCAAAAATCTGGTGCACTACAATTGGCACTGGCACTGGAATTACGGCAACGGCGACGTGGCCAACCAGGGCGTTCATGAAACCGACCTCTGCATGTGGGGATTAGACGTAGGGCTACCCGAACGCATCACTTCCATGGGTGGAAAATTCCTGTGGGACGACACTAAAGAAGTGCCGGAAGTTCTGACATCAATTTATCATTACCCGAAAGAGAAAAAAATCATTCAGTTTGAAGTACGTCACTGGTACACCAACCGTGAAGATGGCGCTGAAGTGGGGAATATTTTCTATGGCGACAAAGGCTATTTAGTTGTGAAGGGCTACGGCACCTACGAATCCTATCTGGGACCACGAAGAGAGCCAGGACCGGCAAGAAGCGAGAGCGGCGAACTCGAATTGCATTTTAAAAACTGGTTTGACGCTATCCGTGCACGTGATATGACCATCCAGAATGGCCCTGTTGAAAGTGGACACTTGTCGTCGGCGCTGGCACATCTGGGCAACATTTCGTACCGCCTGGGTTGCCAGTTGGAATTTGACCCAGTAGCCGAACGTTTTATCGGCAACCAGGATGCCAATTTCATGCTGACCCGACAATATAGGGCGCCATATCTGATGCCTGATAAAATTTAAAACATCATTATTTATCAGACCAAATCTGTAGAGACGGGGCATGCCCCGTCTTTACTATAATTGAGGCAGAGGAAATGAGATTTATATCCGGTAAGAGTTAAAAAATGAAGAAATTGCTTATATCGCTGTTTCTTACAGCATGTTTCATCCAGTTGAACGCCCAGATACAATGGCGGAATGATCGTACAGGCGTCTATAACGAAACCGGATTAATGAAGTCGTGGCCGGCGGATGGACCCGAAATGCTTTGGCATTTTGATGGATTGGGGAGAGGGTTTTCTTCTGTGTCCATTGACGGTGAGCGGCTGTTTGTTACCGGTGAAACCGATGATAAAGGTTATCTCTATGTGTTGGGAATGGATGGGAAACTTCAACATAAACTTGAATATGGCCGCGAGTTTGTCAATAGCCATCCCGGCGCCCGCAGTACGGTAATTCCCGACGGCGGAAAACTGTATCTTGTAAGCGGAATGATGGAATTGTTCTGTTACGAAACGCACTCTTTGAAACTGTTGTGGCAGAAAAATTTTGCAATAGATTTCGGTGCTGAAAACACCATGCATGGCTGGAACGGTATGCCTTTGATTGTTGACGAGAAACTGATTGTTGCTCCAGGAGGGAAAAATCACAACGTTGTAGCATTGAATAAAACAACCGGCGAACTCATCTGGAGTTCGGAAGGAATGGGCGTTATGTCGGGATATGGTACTCCCATCTATATCAGCGACCAGCAAACGCCTTTAGTTGTGATCATGATGTCCGATTACATCCTCGGATTGGACGTATCGAACGGGCAGATGCTCTGGTCATACCCGCGTACCAACCGTTGGAGGGAGCACCCTATCACACCGTTGTACAGCAACAATATGTTACTTTGCACCAGCAGTTACGATACGGGAGCCTTGATGCTGCGCCTGACTGACGGCGGCAAAACAGTATCAAAAGTATGGGAAGTAAATGAATTGACCCATCAGACCGGGCATGTGGTGAAACTTGGGGATTATGTATATGGCGCCGGCGAAAAGATGTACTGGTACTGTGTGGACTGGCATACCGGAAAGATCATGTATCAAGACCGCACCCTGGCCGTAGGTAATATCATCGCCGCCGATGGGATGCTGTACTGTTATTCTGAAAGAGGCGAAATAGCGCTGGTAAACCCCAATCCGCAAAAATTTGAAATCGTAAGCAAATTTCCAGTAACACTTGGCACAGAAACGCATTGGGCGCATCCTGTGATATATCAGGGGATTATGTATGTGCGGCATGGGGATAGTTTAATGGCTTATAAAATAATACAATGATTCAAAAATTCAAAAATTCAAAAATAATTAACGTTATTATCAGAAAGTCCTCCTTGGGGGGATTTAGGGGGCTTTTAACGCTGCTTTTCGCAGTAACATTCATTCAGTTGAACGCCCAGATTCAATGGCGGAATGACCGGACAGGAATGTACAACGAAACCGGTCTGATGAAATCGTGGCCGATGAACGGACCGAAATTGCTCTGGCATTTCGATGGATTGGGACGTGGATACTCATCAGTATCCATTGACAGGGATAAAATATACGTCACAGGATATACCGATGGGAAAGGTTATCTGTACGTATTAAGTTTGGATGGCAAACTTCAGAACAAAATCGAATATGGACCGGAATGGGATTCAGATGGCTATGTCGGTGCACGAAGCACAGTGATGCACGACAGCGGCAAACTGTATGTCGTCAGCGGTCTGATGGATTTGTTCTGTTACGATTCCCAATCATTGAAACTGTTGTGGAAAAAGAATTATGGAAAGGATTACGGCGCGAAAAATACCGCTCATGGCTGGAACGGCCCGCCGTTGATTGTTGGCGAAAAGTTAATCATTGCCCCCGGTTCCAAAAATTTCCATGTTATTGCGCTCAATAAAACATCAGGTGAATTAATTTGGGCGTCGAAAGGCGCAACCGAAAATGACATGTCGGGCTATGCTACCTGTATCCATATCGCCGACCAGGAAGTGCCGCAGGTAGTGGCCATGATGTCCGATCATATCATCGGGGTGGATATATCCAACGGTCAACTGCTTTGGTCGCATCATCATACCAACCGTTTCA
>Ga0209737_10001668_pt1 | contig 15817 bp, 12 predicted proteins | sample TergutCu122P3_FD_187284 | JGI IMG/M metagenome (GOLD analysis project Ga0209737, IMG submission 187284) | Cubitermes ugandensis P3 segment gut microbial communities from Kakamega Forest, Kenya - Cu122 P3 (SPAdes) (version 2) | ecosystem: Host-associated > Arthropoda: Insects > Digestive system...
TAAACCGATTTTTATGCACGTTTGCAATAAACCCAAACTTACTCAAAAATAACCAAAAAGTCAAAGAACTATTATTGTTCGGCACAATTGCCGCGTGAATATACTAATTTTTATAACGAACTATTGTTCTTAGCACCTCAAAATAATATTTCGCCTTTTTTGCAAGCAGAATGCTTGCTTTTAACTCCGACGTAGCGAGACGCTACGCCGAACAAGGGGCGATGGGCGACTGCTCCGCAGTCGGTAACCGAACAAAAAACAAACAACCCGCAAAAATTAAATTTTGCGGATTGTTTGTTCTTATGCAGGAAAAATCCTGTTTTAATATGGCGAACAAGGCACAGCCTGTGTTCGAGCGGGAAAAATCCTGTTTGATAAGGCGAACAAGGCACAGCCTTTGTTCGAGCGGGGGATTTAGAAAATAGAATTTTCTAAATCTCTCAATGTAGCATTATTTTCTGGGTTTTTCCTGTCAAAAACGATAACAATAGTATCACCAACAGAAACCATATCAATTTCGGGATGATGTACTCCCGAACCGTTATATCTTCTTTCGCCAACAAAAAACTTATATTCAAGCCTATGGCTTCCGCGAGTTCCCCTTCGAAAATCTGTTATTACTGCGTACGCATATTCTTTATTGTTTCTCAAAGATTGTCGCTCAATGTATGAGTTTCTCAACACAAAAAACGTAAATAACACTATAAGAACAGCAAGTGCAATATAAACCTTATCTTGTGTGCTTATTTTTTTCATCTTGGAAATATAAAAGGTTGTTGTACGCGGGTTGTACTGCTTTGATGAAACAGATTGTTTTGCTGAATAGAACTCGGATTAGGTCTAAAATGTATGGTGTTGTCAATTCCTGTACCTGTAACAGATACTCCAAAATCAACAGCGTGCCCTATCCCTTGTTGTAGTGCTGGACTATTGACATTTGTAGTAATATTGCCTGAAATCTTGCCCGGAATAACCGAAGTTAATCCATCTACAACTGCACTCATCGGTGATTTACTACCATCAAAAACATTAGTAAATCCATCTGCAACACTAAAATCCAGTACAACATCGGCTGTAATCAAAGCCCCTGCAAAAATCTTTTTTCCGAGCGATGCACCTGGTACTCCTGCTACAATAGCCGTTGCACCAACGCTTGTTATGTCAACGGCAGAAAAATCACCTCCCGACATAGTAAGTTGCGCACCAAAATTTACACCTGCTCCAATACTACCTTTAACAAGCATTTTAGGAGATGCCAATCCGACTGCAAGAACTCCTGCACCTACCTGCAAAACTCTATCGTCGTGAGTTGCAACTCCCATACGTTCTCTTTGGGGTCTTATTAAACGCAAATTCTCGCTAACGTGGCATATTCTTCCGTCTGGGTCAATTCTGTTCGGGAAGTTATTTCTTACCCAAGAATATCCACTCCGTTCGGGAAATCGTTCCTGTTCGGGGTCTGGCGTAGTTGTTCTTGCAATCGACGGATTATACCATCTCCAATGAAAGTCGTACCAATCCAGCCCGTGCATTTCCACCCATTCTTTACCCTGATAACCAAAATCGCCTCTCTGCCCTTCCCAAGGCAACCCGCTCGGCATAAACTGAGTACATCCGCTCTCGCGCGAATCCTTTCGCGTGGAAAAACTACTCCTACTTCCTTGTTTTTTAAAATTCTCATAATCTACTCAAATCATCTCTTTTTTTGCTTGCCACCTTACCACACAGCGGATTTTTTTAATCTTTGTCCACGCGAAAGGATTCGCGAGGGAGCGGGGGGTCGTACGTTGGATAAACCGAAAATAATTTGGGTGTCTCAGTGCGAAAGACAGGAGCGGGTTACTCTAAATTAAGTTTATCAAGCAAACTTGCATCAACAGGAAGCACACCATCAACGCAATGTATCATAATCAAAAAGAAACGCCCATCTTTTATGTAGAACAAAACAATTACATCCTGCCCCCAATAATTCATAAAAATAATGTGCTGATTTCTTTCGTTACTGAACGATATTCTAAAAAGATTTCCGATAAATCCTTTGTAGTTTTCGCCTTGCAGGTATTCCGTTATCTGTGAATTTGGACTTAAATTTACATTCATACCATCACGAAATCTGGGACCATATCTAATGGAAATAGCACGTTTAGACCTTGAGTTCAATATCTGCCCCCGCCTTAAAGTCAATCCGCTTAAATCTATATTGGTATTTATGCCTACATCGTCTAAACTGATATGCTCTCCCAGATGGTAAAAGTATAAGCATACTTTGGCAATATCAATCGTGCGCCGTTTATAAAAGTGGTATCATATTCTACAGCATATAGAAAGTGCGTATATATATTACGTCTTCTATTTACCATACTAAATGGCAAAACACGAGCATTTTCTCGTACCGGCGATTCTCTGAATAAAAACAAGTAGTTTTTATACATAGTATGATTGGGGATATTGCCGTGTATCAGGTTGCCTCCTATGAAATATATAGCGTATAAACCTACAATTCCTAATGCTATGTATATGATTTTCTTTATTTTCATTGTGATAAATGATTGTTAATTTATACTAAGGTCTGATAAGTACGGAACGCAATACTCCCCATCCGGCTTGTCCTGCTTTTTTCGTTGTTTCTACAGCCGTTCTTGCTTTTCTCACAGCCGGAATAAGACTAACAGCATACGCAGTTCTTTCTGCAACTTGCTGGTCTAAACTTATAGTTACACCTACGGATGAATTTCGTCCCGTTGGAATAGATAAGTCAAAAATATAATTTCGAGCATCGAAACCTACTCCTACGCCATAATTCGAAAATACAACAGAACCATCTGTTCCTACCGACAAAGTTCCCAATGAATTTGAAACTTCTGTTCCTGTAACTGTTCTTGTATCTGCATCAACAATAACTCTCACATTAGGATTTCCGCCCGGTGCCTGTGCTGATGCGTGGGCTGTTATACTTAACCACGGAAGATTTACCCATTCAAAAAAGTTTCTTGATACAGTAACGTGGTCTAACACTTGATTGGCTATATTAGCATCCAATCCTCTTCCTTCATTTGTTATCACCGCTTGCGTAATTTCGTGGTGGTTTGGCTCAATATCCGGTTCGCCATCTCTATGTCTGGTAATTCTTCCATCGGGGTCTATTCGATTAGGGAAGTTATTTAATACCCACGCATATGGTGAAACGTGTGGAAATAGTTCTGCCATTGGGTCTGGTGTGGTTGTTCTTGCTGTGAGCGGACAATACATTCGCCAATGGAAATCATACATATTCAAGCCGTGCATTTCTATCAGTTCCTTTCCCTGATATAACAGATTGTTTTCACTTCTGCCATAGCTTTGCTCCCACACTACACCCGTTGGCGTCAGTTGCGTTTTTTGTATTGTATAGCCATACCCATTGTGTCCACCAAATGGGCATCCAGTTTTCGTCAAAATCACGAATCGTTTTATTGTAACCTGCACGCCAAACTTCTCTTACACTTCCGAGGTGGTCTCTTCTGAAATAATGAAACAAAGGCTCGAAACGAAAATACCAATTATTATCCCAACGCTGCGGACAAAAACTTACAAAACCTTCGGCATTGTGTATGCGGTGAGGCTCACCAACAGAACGCATCCAACTGTACTTATACTCAATGTTTCCAACATAAATGGTACCACTCAGCCTTCTGTATGAAGCAGGCAGAGTGATTGTGCCGCCTATGGGTACATTGACTGCAACTATAGGCGTTAGAAACTGCGTTTCTAACTTTCGTCCGTCTGCTGCGTAAATGTTCATAATTTGGTTTTTACTTTTTTACTTTTGCAAACTGCCTCGCCAAAAACATACTTTTTATACCTATACAATTCATAAGCACGATTTACAGCACTTGAATTATCTGTATAAACAGGAATGTTACGCAGATTTGCATCGAGTTTAAATAAACTCATTTTTTTCGCTATTTTCTTCGCTCGTATTCTTCTTTCAAACTTCTTTCTCTGTTTTTCGGCTATGCGCACGTGAACCTCTTCCTCTGTTTTTTTTTGATGCTTTTCGCTTTTAATTAAAAACATTGTCAAAAATATAGTTAGTGCTAATGCAACCACAAAATATAACGACAAATTACGCACTATCTCTTCCCAAGTTAGAGGCACAGAACCATCAAGATTTGCTACGTGAGTATAGCCTACTATCCTGTGAACAATTACTAAACTTGCAAATGCAAACACAAATGCCAAAAGTGCAAAGATAATTTGATGTTTGTTCATTTTTTTCATTCATTCCAATTCCTAAAAATGTGAAAAATGGTTTGGACTCCTTTTGATGGTGCTTGATAAATAGGATTTTTTATTGGATAAGGAACACCGTGCGGAATCCTTTCGCCTGCCACTGACCTTATTAAGCCATCGGTAGCACCTAATCCCATAATAGTAGGAACTGTCCATTTAGAAGCAGTAGGAAGTGCGCCTTCTACTGTCCACAACATCTGATTTGTTTGCTGATAAGCCCTTGTGCCTGTCTTTATAGCATTTATTCCCGCAGTTGCAACACCATACATTGTTGCGTGATATGCTCCTTTGGCAAGAGCACCTGCTTTTATACCTGTTTTCATAGTATATATTCCCGCAGTTGCAACACCATACATTGTTGTATGATATGCCATTTTTGCAAAAGGTGCAACAACAGGTGCTACTATTCCAAGAGCCACCGCACCGCCTACGGCAGTAAGTGCTCCGCCTGTTATTATCATATCGCCTTGACTTACCGCTCTTTGTCGGGCAACAAATTCTGCATCTGAGTGTGATAATCGAAGATTTTGTTGAGTTCTGCCTCCCCACCAATTATCAAGATGGTCGCCTAAAAAACACGCTCTTCCATCGGGGTCAATTCTGTTCGGGAAGTTGTTCCTAACCCACGAATAAGGGCTTTGCGATGGGAATAAATGCGCCAGCGGGTCCATTGTCGTGGTTCTTGCAATAGTCGGATTATACCATCTCCAATGAAAGTCATACCAATCCAAGCTGTGCATTTCTATCAATCTTTTGCCCTGATAAAGCATGTTATTGACATGCCTACTACCATAACTTGTTTCCCAGGGCACACCACTCGGCATAAACTGTGTACGCTGTGTTGTGAAATTTCCGCCCTGTCCTGCAAAATTGCCGGTTGCGACACAATACGCATTCACACTCGCATGCCATACTTCACGCACATTGCCCAAGTGATCTCTGCGGAAATAATTAAAGCGTGGCGCAAAGCGCAAAGTGCAGCAGGGTGGCTCAAACATTACAAAGCCTTCGGCATTGTGTGCACGGTGCAGTTGAATATCGTAGATAAAATCACCGAAGTGGTATTCAATATTGCCTGCATAAATTGTGCCGCTTACCCATCTGTTTGAAGGTGCGAGTTCTTGAACTTCGCCTGTTGCCAGCGGTGTAGTAAACGGTATGCGTGCCGTATGAAATTAGGTGCGCAGTTTGCGCCCATCGGCTGAATAAGTATTCATAATTTTCCCTCCTTTTTTAACTTTTTTTACTTGCACGAAGTGCCTCGCCAAAAACATTTTTTTTGTACCTATACAACTGATAAGCACGATTTACAGCACTTGAATTATCTGAATAAACAGGAATGTTACGCAGATTTGCATCGAGTTTTAGCAAATTCATTCTCTCTGCTAATTTTTTTACTCGCTCTCTTTTTTTCAGCCTTTTTCTCTTTCTTTCTGCTATGCGCTTTCCCGCACTTTTCGCATCTTTTTCTTTTGCCGCCTCCATCTCCTTAAATATTATAACCATGACAACAGTCATAATAAAACTCCACAATAGTATTTCGGGCAGGAAATAAGAAACTTCCAACCATGTAATCGGCTCTAGTTTAACAAAACTAAACGCCGGTGAAGAAAGACCACCAAACCTGACAAAAAGACTGAAAAGAAAAAATAAAAAAAACAAAAAACCAAGAGCGATTTTCCAATCTTTTTTTTTCATCGCTGTTCCTCCTCAATTGGTCTATTCCATTCTCTATTCCGCCACATATAAATAAAACCGCTTACTGTTTCAGAAGGCACTACATAATTAATAAATGGGACTATATGCGGCGTGCCGGCTGGCACTTCGTGCCAGCCTCTAAAAACACCATCTACTGCACCTGCACCCATAGTACATAGATTAGAGGTAAAAATGAAGTTTCCGACTGCTTTTGCAGTAGGCAGAAGTGCTTTTCCTGTAACACCCACAACGGTTGCTTGCACTAATGGATTTTGCACTATGGCTCTGTCAGTTGGTGAAGATATAGTATGCAAAAATCGTTCGTAGTTACTTTGTCCTTGCCGTATTGTTCCGTGATAGCGATTTTGTGCACGCTCTCTATCGTGTTGAGCCACTTGTTCGCGCGTCATTTCTATTGACTGAGCAGGCGGTTGCATCGGTATGTAAGTAGTTCCTATTGCTGTTGTCGGTCCCGATATCATTCTTCCTGTTTGAGGGTCAAAAACAGCATCTTCCGCAGGGTGTCCTCTGTCTCCTTCTATATCCACATAAAATATCGGATTGTTATTCGCGTGCACATAAGGACTTTGCCACGGGAACTGTTCCGCAAGCCTATCCATCGTAACATAGCGATTTATTGCGTGGTGCAATCTGCGCCATCCGTGGTCGGAAGAATTATATCCGTGCATTTCGATTAACTCGGTAGAGTTATGCAGTCTATTATTGACATGCCTACTACCATAACTTGTTTCCCAAGGGACACCGCTCGGCATAAACTGAGTACGCTGTGTTGTGAAATTTCCGCCCTGTCCTGCAAAATTGCCGGTTGCGACACAATACGCATTCACACTCGCATGCCACACTTCGCGCACATTTCCCAAGTGGTCTCTGCGGAAATAATTAAAGCGAGGCGCAAAGCGCAAAGTGCAGCAGGGCGGCTCAAACATTACAAAACCTTCGGCATTGTGTGCGCGATCGAGTTGAATATCGTAGATAAAATCACCGAAGCGGTATTCAATGTGTCCTGCATAAATTGTGCCGCTTACCCATCTGTTTGATGGTGCGAGCTCTTGAACTTTGCCTGTTGCCAGCGGTGTAGTAAACGGTATGCGTGCCGTATGAAACTCGGTACGCAGTTTGCGCCCATCAGCTGCATAAGTATTCATAATTCTGTTTCCATTGCTAAATTGTATTAGCTCCGGCAAATTTAAGAAATTATATTGAATTGTTACAATATCCCTGTCTAAATCTTTTATCATATTGCCATTGGCATCGTAAGCAAAGTCATCGCCCGTGCGGTTTCGGTCGTGGTATTCCATTACATTGTGTCTGTTTTGTGAGCCTCCCCAGTCATATACTCGCATGAGTTGGTTGCCTTGATAGATCATAAACAAATCATCGTGTATGTCATTCATGCCGGTGCGCCTCAAGTGCATGATATTTCCGTTCATATCGTAACTGAACGATTCCTGCATACTCCAATCGCACAATTGGTTGTTCACAAGTCCATAAGAACTTATAAGTCTATTCAATCCATCGTATATAAATCTGTGTCCGTTAATTACATTGCCGAATGTCCATGAAACGGCAGAGATATTACCTGCAAACTGCGGTGTGCCGTGAAATCGGGCGGGCGGATTGTTGTAATACAAGCGTTGCACAAAATCACCGCTTTGTATCTGTGTTATCCAGTTGCGAATGTTGTACTCAAATGTTTCAATGTCTGTTTCATTGTGTCGATACCTTCTTTTGAGTCTTCCGATTTCATCATACACATTTCTCGACAGCAGTATCGGCTCTGCATCAACAACGCTTATTCCTTCCCAATCGGGGTTTTCGACTAAGGTATAAAATGTATCTATCAGCCGTCCGGCGTGGTCGTAAGTGAATGTGTACAACTCGGTGAGCGGGTTGCTGTGCTGTGGATTTGTGCTGTGTTCGCTCAGTTTTTTGGTTATGTTTCCTGCAAAATCGTATGCTTTATAAACAATATCAAAGCCGCCTACATGATTGTTTGAGCGAGTTTGTATCACGCGTCCGCGATAATCGTAATAAAACAAAGTCCACAAAAACTCGTTTGTGCCGAGTACTCTCACGGCGGTTGCGGTAAGCAAGCCTTTGTTTCCATTTCTGTTGTTGTTTTCGAGCGGAAAGGTTGAAAAAGCCGTTCCGTAACCGTTTTTGGGCTGAAAACGCATGTTGTTATGCGGCACTACTGCTATTACGCTGTAACAGTCGTAATGGTTTACGGTCAGTATTTCGATATTTCCAAAATAACTGTTTGTGTAGCCCTTGCCGTCATAACAACTTCCGTCAAAGTATTCGACTACTACCGTGTTGTTTAGCATTGTCTTTTCTGCTGCGGCAATTTCTCTGTTAATAATTCCGGTGTAAATCAAACGCCCCAATCTATCGTATTTCATTACTTTCCATTGATTGTTGGCTCGCATATTTCCGTCTTGGCGCAAAACCGGTCGGTTTGCTCCGTCAAATACATAATATACCCAGTCGGCACCCGGCAAGCGTTTGGCTGTTTGGTTGCCACGACTGTCGTATTTGTACACAAAAGCGAATTGCTGCATTATAGTTTCCTCTGAGCAAATATCATCGCCTTTTGGTCTGTTTGCCAATGCTGCGCTTGCCATCGGCGGAAGCATATAGGCGAGTTGCCCCAAGTCATTATACACATAGTAGGTGTCGTGGTTTTGACTCCAGTTACGCTGGCGGGTCATAATGGTTCGTCCGAAATTGTCGGTAAAAGTAATATGTACTCTTCCGTCTTCGTCTGTTGTTTGTTCGGATATCAATGCTTTTTCATTGTGAAATCCTGCGTTATACAACTGATTGCTTGTGTTGTTTACACGAAAACGCCTTATGGTGCTTGCTTGGTTTTGGTTGGCATTGACTGCGCGTCCGGTACGCCTGTTGTTCATATCTGCGCCCGGAGCTTGTACGGCGACTAATTCGTCGCGATACACTTCGCTGTTTGCAAATCGTATTTCGCTGTAGATATTTTCGGTAAAAGGGCGATCATCTTTGTATTGGTCTTTTGACCTTAGCGTAAAGGCAACCCAAGGCATATAATCAATACCGGCATCTACAGGAGTTGGCAACCAACTTCTTATCACTCGTCCGAAACTGTCGTGCTCAGTTAAAGTCGCCAAATTATCGCCAAGCGGAGTAAATGCTCTGCGCACGGTTTGATAAGGTCGCCCCAAACCATCGAAATAATTAATCGTAACAAGAGCAGGCAAATCATCCAATATCATTCTGCCGTTTTCATTCAACGGTATGCTATTCATTGCTACAAGCGGACTTGCCATAATAATGTAGTTGTTTATGGTAATAGGTGGTAGCGGTTGAGCAGTATATGTTGCTATAGGAAAATGACTTAACATAGGACTACGATATTCTTCTTCGTTTAAATCAAAAAGACCTTCTGAATTTCCTCCCCCTGACAACCAGATACCATTATTAACACGACCTGCCGAGTTGAAAGTAACATTGATTCGCTGGATGCTTGTTATGAATTTGCCCGAATTAAATTCAGTAGGACAGTTCGTTCTGTGAGGGTTTATAGCCGCAGGGTAGCCGCCGGCAGAACTAATCCAGATATTTGTATATCGCACGCTGTCTCGAGTTATTCCGGAATTGTCTTTCAGCAAGAGGGTTGCCCCACCAAAGGGAAGCGGCATCGAGTTTTGAAACAAAATCAAATTTCTTTCAATTATATATCCCCAACCTATTATTGTTTCTTCAGTATCTCCTTCTTTAAGAAATTGTTCGTACTCTTGTCGTGGCATTATGTTATATATGATATGAAATGCCGTATATATATCATCTACAGAAGCATTATGAATGGTAATTCCTAAAAAATCATCTCGCGAGCCAAAAGCCACAATCATAAAACTTTCACCCGGAAAATCGACATCCGGAAAAGTAAAAGAAGCTCCGGTCTCTTGAATTTGCAAACTCCAGCCCGACAGATTAACTGTTTCAGGACTCATATTATACAATTCAACAAACTGCCCGAAATGCTTGTGTGAATCTGTTCTATTCTGCAAAGGAGTATCGTACAACACTTCACTTAAAATGATAAAATCACTTGCCTGTATGCTTGCCGCGCTTAAAGACAGGGCGGCTATTATTGTTATTATCTTTTTCATATTGTGCTCATTTTTCTTTGTTCACTTTTCATTTTTAAATTATTGAACACTCCAGTTATATTCCATTCTGTGAATAATTTTGCGCTGTCCGTTTTCTATAATGTATTTCTCTTGCAACTGTCCGAAGCCGTTATAAGTAAAAAAAGTGGTTATTCCACGCGGGTCGGTTATTGATCTGATACCAACAAGAGGCTGGTAAGTCATAGTCGTAACCTTGCTATTTGGTAGTTTTGTTCGTAATTCGTTCAACGAATCCATATCGGGCACAAAAGTATCGTGCAAAGTATTTATTGCGCTAATACCGCCCAATGCATTTTGAACTTGTTCAAAAGTAGCATTTTGTATCTCGGCTACCGGATAACTTCCTCTATACGACCACAGAAAAACAGTAGAAATTCCGGTGTGATGGTTTCTTACCTGCACCAAGCGATTGTTGCGATAAGTGTAACTTTCTACCAAATCATTTATTTGCGTTGATGGGTCAAAACCGTCTGCCAACGGCAAATTTGCAGGGTCAAGCAAAGCGGTGAGTCTTTCAACAATACGCAAAGAATGATCGTACAGATTTCGGTGTGCCTCAATCACTCGTCCGTTTCTTACTGTAAAAGAAGAGTATATTCTGCCTGTGTTTTGCCAATAATTGATGTGTCGTGTTATCTCTTCGCCATTCGAATCGACAGTAGTTTGTCTTATGGGCAAATTGACTGTTCGAGAATCTGAGAAAACATTACTCGCATAAGCAAAAGATTGCGTGCTTTTTGTTCTTTCACCATCAACCACAATAGAACCTACTCGTCTGTTGTAGGGAATAACACGGTATTGCACAATGCCCATGTCTTTGTAAGGCGAAAAACTTTGATTGCCATCCAAAAGTCCTGTGTAGTCGCCAATAGTAAAGAGTGTGCCGGTTATCATGGGTATATTGCCGTTATTGAGTTCAAGAACCTGATAATTAAATGTAGTTTCTCGTCGCTCGTCTGCATATTCAACTTTCTTTCTTAGTCCCCGCCAATGGCTTCGAGAAGTTAGTTGCATCATATCAGCAGATACCATAATACCATACCCGGTATCATCTATATCCGAACGATGTAAATCTGCCCCTGTATGGAAATGGTAAATCGTTCTTCGAATCGGTCTTCGGTCTGCTCCGCGCAACTCACTGAAAATAGTTTCGGTTACTTGGGAGTACTCTATATGACTGCCGCCATTTAGTACAAAAGGCAAACCGTGTGAACGCAAAATTAAGGTTTGTGGACAATCCGTTATTCTGGCACCTGACATATTATTGCAATCTTCCCGACTTCGACACTGGGACACCCTACAAATTTTTCCAAAAATATTCCTCAAAAAGCAGCTTGATAGATTTGTGCTTGGTGGTTAGCAGCATAGTTTTGGTTAGGGTTTGACCACTTGCCGGCAGTTTGACTTTGAGCGTGGTTATGGTTTTGGCTGTATTCAATACTTTGTCCACACTCAAATTGATTCCACGGAGTTTTAATATCCGCTCTAATTCTTTGTACACTTTGTATGCTACGAAACAAATGCACACGTGCGCTTCAATGCGTTTGGGCGTAAAATGAAACATAGGTCGCATTTCGAGTGTCCCTTTGGTTATGCGATAAGCGCGTTCTATCACCCACAAGCCGTTGTATTGCTCGCAAACGTCTTTTGCCGGGAGTGTTGTGTTGGTCAGGTAGCCTTTGAGACCATCCCATTTTTCGTCTTCACGGATTTTATCCTGACTGATAGCCACTTTCACGTCATCAGCTATTTCCAAAAACTTGTTGTAGCCACGATTATTGACGTTCTCTTTGGTTATCGTACCCGATTTATAGGCTGTTTTGAGGCGTTTTACGCCTTTATCGCGATTATATCTGTCTTTTTTTGCCCTACTATCTGTATAACCGATTATCAAACGTGATTTTGGGAGTTTGCCCAATTCGTGAAAAACGCCGTCTTTTTTCTCCAATGATAAAATCCATTGCTTGACCTCTGTGCTCTCGTTCTTGATTCTTGCGCCGATAATGTATTTGTAGCCTTCTGACTCCAACCGGTCAAGGTTCTTTTTGTTGAGCAAGCCCGAATCGGCTACAACAACAAAATCCTCTAAGTTGAACCGTTTGACAAAATCCTCAACAACAGGTATCATAGTTCTGCCTTCGTATTGCGATCCGTTGAAAAGCGAATACGAAAGCGGATAACCATCGCGACTGACTAACAGTCCGAGCACTACTTGCGGTTGTGCGTGTTTACCGTCTTTAGAGAAACCACGCTCGCGAAAATCGTCGCTGTAGTTGGTTTCAAAATAGAGCGTGGTTACATCGTAAAAAACAAGTCCGATTCGCCCACCTAAAATCTTGCGCGTGTGTTCTACGCTAATTTCTTGAATTTTATCCTGCAAAGTATTGTGAAGACGGTCTAAATAACGGTAAATTTTGTGCAACTCAATATCTTCGTCAAAATAAGATTTGAGATAATCCACCGTTCCTGCTTTGCTCGAAGGCTGACATAGACGGGCAATGACCAAGTGTTTCAAAGTGTCATCATCTATCACATCGAAACCGACAAGTTTAAACACTTCGTTGAGAATCAATTGCGTGCCATTGAGCAAAATGTTCTCAATATTGTTCAGCAGATACTCTGTCACTTGCCTTTCTTCGCGCTCGTGCTCGGCTTCCAGAAACATATCGCGCTTACCGCAGTAAGCGGCTAACCAACGTTTACCTTCGAAATAGAGGCGTTCAATCTCCAAAGTATCGGAACTGCTGCCGATAGTTTTGAAAACTTTATATCTGCCATTGCTTTTGTCGATAACTTGGACACTTACAACACCACTTGGGTTTTTCTTTTTGCGTACAAACATAGTGCAAATGTACGCATTTTTTTGAACAGGACACCCAAAATGGTGTCCTGAAAATTATAAATCTCTAAAAATGAGGCGATTGGAAAGCTCGCAAAATCAAAGTGTCGAAGTCAGGATTAAGGTTTGTGGACAATCCGTTATTCTGGCACCTGACATATTATTGCAATCTTGATTGCCGGGCACAATTATGGTATGACAACGCTCAATGATTGTGCCGTAGCGTACAGGAAATGCCAGCACGCCATAACAATGTGAAGCGTTGTCAGGGGCATATTCAAATCTTCTAATCAATGCCCCCGAACCCGAATTGTTTGTAATACTTTGAATGCGTACGCCACCTACAGCCCATGTTGGATTGGGAACTAAGCTTGACCCTTCACTCCAGTGAATTTGGATGCTGATATTTCCGAAAGGAGGAGTACCATGCTCAAACATATTAAAGCGTTCGTAAAGAGCCTTACAGTGCTGATCGTGTAAGGCACTAAATCCTCCTCTTGGATTTTCCAATCGAAATCGCAAGTTTCCAGATTGGGGCATGTTGATTTCTCTAAGTCCTTGCTGAATTGTTTCTCTACAGATATAAATTCTGTCTATTTCTACATTATTCATATATATCACTACAGCAGGTGCGGTTAAATTACAATCCCAGCCGGAAAGACAAAATCCCGGTGACGGTACTCCGGGGTTATTTTCTAATTTTGCTATTTCGTCAGGTGGATAGTATCCGGAAAAGTCTAAAATAATGGTACTTGGTCGAGTAGTTGTAAAAGGAACTGTATGCAACTGCTCATGACCTTTTGCACCGCGTAAGACAAGACTATGACTTTGATTGTTTGAAGCAGGAATTTCTCGATTACCTAAATCTCTATCCCATTGAGCCCTGTCGCCGGCTCGACTCATGCGAGACCAAGTGTGCGGCTCCCAAACCAAAGTAGTAGAGCCACCGGTAGGATAAACGATTCCGGCTAACATACCGGCGGCAGCTGTGCTAATATCTGCATTCCGGTTGGTATAATTGACGTTATTCCACAAAGCAGGCGGAGCAGGATGTCCTAATGTTTTTAGCACGGGAAAACGCCCTCTTGATGTCGGAGCAAAAAATCCCCAATGGTCGCGCCGCTCATCATTTAGACGACTAAGTTCTCCAAGTCCGGGATGATAAGAAAACCTGTGCGACTGTGTTTCGCCATTGGAGCCATGTCTTGTTAATGTTCGCAACTGTGCTCGTGCATTTCCTCGTCGGAGATAGTTAAAAGTGGTTTTTTCAACCGGATTGATTGAATCAGCACGAGAAAACACCACAATGCTTTCTAATTGAGGCGAATGATTAAGGTAATGACCTGCCGGAATATGATAATTAAAACGTACTATACTGGTGGGAGTTTCAATGTGGCTTAGTAGTTTTTTAAATACAGTATCTCTGCTGTTTGTGTGTCTGGTATTGTTAATTGGAAATTGAAGTGGATTGTCAGTCAACTGGCACATTCCAAAGCCACGAGTTCGACTGTAAACAAATCCATGAAACTGCTGAGCAGGATATACTATCCTTACATCTGAATAATGAAATGTGATTACTTCATTGGCTGGTGAAACAATTCTACTTAGCCACCAAGAAGAACGGTATCTGAAACTAATATCATGCTCTCGCTCATCAAAAGGTCTTATGTCATTAATATTATCTACTCGATAAAAAAATGTTTGGTACTCAGCATCTTTATCAAGAAATAGATGGTTAAAGCCATTGGCATCTTGAATGCTGTAAAATCCTGCAGTATTATTTCTATGAATAGTAACACCATTGTTACTTTGAAGAATCCTGCTGTCGTCATTTTTTACATTACTATTGGGTCCGGCAGGATAAACAAAAGCACCGGATAAGCCCATTACATTAAAAATATAATTATCGGGAGCCGTATCAAAATGCCCTCCATCAAAAAGCGGCCCATATTGAGAAATCAAAAGTGCTAAGTCAAGTTCGGCAGGTGTATATGGACTTGATAAAACAGAAGGGTTTCTAGCAGGATATTTTGTCGAATTTGCTTGAATTCGACGGATAAAACCTCTAAAATCTCCCAAAGTATTTTGCATTTGTGCATTCGGTTCGTGCAGTCTGCTGTGCCCAAAAACTCTATTTGATGAGTCAAACAATTCATCCGGCATTCCACGAACAATTCGGTTAATAACACCACCTACATTCAGCGTCCAACCCAAGCCAACTGAGCCGGCTTCATCGGTTACTTTAATACCACCACCATGATAACTGATAGAAATCGGAACTTCCATGCCATTATACCGAATGGTGTAAATTGGGATATTGATATTGACCCTGCCCGTAAATAAATCAACCGGAATTTCCCCAAACTGTCCCAGCGACTGCGCATCGGATGCCGGAAGTTGTACTTGCGGCTTCGGGTCAAAGGGTATATAAATATAGGGCTGCTGCGTATATCCCACAAACGAATATGCAAATACTGTAATTAATAGCAGTAAAATTTTCTTTTTCATAATCTTCATAGTCTTCAATTTTTTTAGCCCCTTTAGGGATTTGGAGTGTTATTTTTATCTCTTCACCACATTCAAACTCATTATCATATCATCCACATGCACATAAAGCGTATAAACGCCGGTGATAAAGCCGGTCATGTTTACCGGAACTTGATGATAACCTGCACTTTGGTGTATGGTGGTGGTTTCTATCATAGGCACCCCTAAATTATTGTGCAAAGAAAAGCGAATACGAGCATCACGCGTGAGTTTGTAATTTATGTGCAACATATCAACCACCGGATTGGGGAGCAAAGATACCTGCGTGAAAATG
>Ga0209737_10001669_pt1 | contig 15811 bp, 26 predicted proteins | sample TergutCu122P3_FD_187284 | JGI IMG/M metagenome (GOLD analysis project Ga0209737, IMG submission 187284) | Cubitermes ugandensis P3 segment gut microbial communities from Kakamega Forest, Kenya - Cu122 P3 (SPAdes) (version 2) | ecosystem: Host-associated > Arthropoda: Insects > Digestive system...
TAAGTCGTTGATGATAGGTTGCGGTTCTTGCCGCTTGATAATTTTACCTACCGCTTGCTTAAGGCGGGTTTCTCAATAAACCGCGTGATACTGATGACTAATCTGTATCACTTACGTGCGCACTAGGAGATGGGGGTCTTTTCGCCTACTCGCGGCGTGGCGAGGGATCGATTCATTTATACCATTCTTCTACGAATAATAAAGAGCCATGATCTAGCTAGTCACAGCTATGATCTGCTAAGAACGAAATATTCGTATCTGGAGATGAATTCTCTCTGTGAGCAGGACTCATCAGGCTGAAAAAGTGGGATGTGAACGGGAAAGGGCCTCAATTCACGCAAATTTGCGTTGAAATGCCCGCCTTCAGGAGAGACTGGAGAACCCAAACGTAATCACAATCTCTTATGCGAGACCAAGGTAACCAGCGATATGACTGATATAGATCAGCATAGCGTTTGGCATCTAACTCTCTCTTATCGTCAATAAGTGAATCTCCTCGCCTTGACAATGTACAGAAACAGAAGGATGATATAAAAAATGCCGAAAAAACACAACCCACGCAAGGGGTCGCTGGCATATAGTCCACGTAAACGATCTAAAAGCCAGGTTCCAAAGTATCATGCATGGCCTGCATATGAAGGGACTCCTTCTATACAGGGGTTTGCAGGGTACAAAGTTGGTATGACTCACCTCATCATGACAGATGACCATGCCAAGAGCCCAAGCGAAGGCAAGGATATCATGGTCCCTGTCACCGTAATTGAGGTTCCAAGCATGAAGGTGGCGGCTGTTCGTGTATACCGGGAAGACACCTATGGTCGTCATCCCCTGACCGACATCTGGACCAACTCCCTTGATCCTGAAATTTCACGAGCTCTCATTCCTCCAAAAAAGGATCAGCGCACAGCTAGTGAAAAAACAGCACGTGAAGCATTAGAACAGAGGACCGTAACAGACGTCTACGTTCTGACTTACACTCGCCCAGTCACCATCTCAGGTGTTCCGAAAAAAGTTCCAGACCTCATGGAAATGCGCATTGCAGGTGGAAGTATCGAAGAACGCTTCGATTATGCACTCTCGCTCCTTGGCACTGAAGTCTCTGTACAGAGCCTTTTTCAGATCGGTCAGTACACAGATATCACTGCCGTCACGAAAGGAAAAGGCACGCAAGGACCTGTAAAGCGTTGGGGAATACATCTTCGAAAGCGCAAACACTCCCGTGGTGGAAAAAAGCGTCATATCGGAAACCTTGGACCATGGTCACCTCACCACGTTCGCTGGCAAGTTCCTCAGATGGGACAGTTGGGTTATCAACAGCGCACTGAATTTAACAAACGTCTTCTCAAAATTGGCGAAGATGGTGCTGAAGTAACTCCAAAAGGTGGATTCCTCCACTACGGAGAAGTAAAAAACCCATATATTCTTATAAAAGGTTCAATTCCAGGCCCAGTAAAGCGACTTATTCGAATACGCCATGCAATGCGTATTGGAGATCATGAGGTTCGTGAACCAGTAATCAGCTACATAAGCCAGGAAAGCAAGCAGGGATGATCTGAATGAAAGCACAGGTATTATCACTGACAGGACAGGTCATTCGGGAAATTAATCTTCCAGCACAATTTAACACTGCATTCCGACCAGACCTCATTAAAAAAGCAGTTATCTCACTCCAAAGCCTTCGATACCAACCACATGGAACCAATCCTTTTGCAGGTATCACAGCATCAGCAGAAGGTTGGGGAAGTGGAAGAGGTGCGTCACACGTTCCCCGTCTGAAAAACAGCTCCCGCGCTGCAAAAGTGCCTCAAGCAAAAGGAGGACGTGCTGCCCACCCACCAAAAGTTCAAAAAGTTCTTATTCGCGAAATTAACAAAAAGGAAAAGCGAAAGGCACTCAACTCTGCAATCGCTGCAACAGCAAACGATGAGATAGTCCGCTCCCGTGGTCACCAATTTACAGGAACTGTACCCTTTGTTCTCTCTGATGAATTCGAAGGGCTAAACCAGACTCGTGAAGTCATAGCCTGTCTCAAGGCAATTGGTGTCTATGCTGACATTGAACGTTCTGCACAGAGCCGTAAAGTGAAGCCTGGCCGAGGAAAGATGCGTGGTCGCAGGTACAAACAACGAAAAAGTTTGCTTATCGTTACTGGATCCCAGTCACTTCGTGCCGCACGAAACCTCGCAGGCGTAGACGTCTGCTCTGTCAAGAGTTTAAACGTCGAACACCTCGCACCAGGAACGCACGCTTCACGACTCACCATCTGGACGGAAAGCGCAATCACAAAACTCGCGGAGCGTGATCTGTAATGCAGATACTTATTCACCCCTACGCTACAGAAAAAGCAACAACTCGTATTGTGGAAATCTTTGGCCAGCTTCAATTCATTGTCGTCAAAGAAGCCACAAAAACACAAATCAAAGCTGCAATCGAAAAAGCGTATGGTTACAATGTCACCAAAGTCCAGACTGCAATGACCAACAAGGGCACGAAAAAAGCAACCATTACCTTTGAAAATCCAAAGGCCGCTGAAGAAATTCTCAGCAGACTTGGTATAATGTAGGTGTAACATGGCCCATCGAATTACAACTCAAAGCCGTGGAAAAGGAGGCCCAACCTATCGGGCACCATCCCACCGATATAAAGCTGAACTCAAGCACATCAAAACTGGCGATGCAACCATTACTGCTGTCATTATCGACATCGAACATGATCCTGCACGCCATGCACCAATTGCCCTTGTAAAACTCGAAACTGGAGAAAAAATATACGTTCTTGCAACTGAAGGTATGGCTGTTGGCGACGTGATCTCCTGGGGTCCAAAAGGAGAGATTCGCAGTGGAAACACCATGGCTCTCTCTGAAATCCCTGCTGGTTTTTATGTGTGCAATATTGAGGCACGTCCATTAGATGGCGGTAAATTCGTACGCGCAAGTGGCGTTCAGGCAATGGTCACTGATCATACTGAAACACGTGTTGCAGTTCGCATGCCAAGTGGGAGAACAAAATGGTTCCATGCAGATTGCCGTGCTACGATTGGCGTCGTTGCCGGTGGTGGACGCAGTGAAAAACCATTCTGCAAGGCAGGAAAGAAATACCATAAAATGAAAAATACCGCCAGCAATTGGCCACGTGTCCGCGGTATGGCAATGAACGTTATCGACCATCCATTCGGTGGTGGAAATCACCAGCACACAGGCCGTCCAAAGACTGTGAGTCGAGGAACCTCACCTGGCCGAAAAGTTGGACACATTGCTGCAAGTCGCACTGGAAGGAAGTGATCTGAATGGCAAAGAAAACGCAAAAAAGGCTCCCACGACGAAAGGAGGAGTTTACCTATCATGGTTATAAGATCGATGAACTCAAGGCAATGACACTTGAGGAACTCCTTCCTATCATGCCAGCTGGCCCTCGCCGAAAAATTACCCGAGGGTGGAGAGAAATCGAAGAAAAATTGCTCGCTGATATTCGTAAAAACAACCGCGTTAGAACACATCTTCGCGGCATGATCATCTTACCTGAAATGGTTGGCCGCGAGATCGAGATCTATAATGGAAAAGAATTCGTAAAAATCGAAATTCAGCCTGAAGCTGTCTTCCATTATCTTGGTGAATTTTCACCCACTCGCCGAAAGGTTGCTCACGGTTCTGCAGGTATTGGTGCAACGAGATCAAGTAAATTCGTACCTCTGAAGTGATTGCTATGGCACGCATTAAGTATTCAAATGATCTTAAAGGCACTCAATTCGCCAGAGGTAAAGTTAATGAGGCTCCAATCTCGCCAAAACATGCAGTTGAGATTGGCAGATTCATAAATGGCATGGACCTTGATTCTGCTGAGGAATACCTCAAAGAAGTTGTTGCTCTCAAAAAAGCAATCCCATTCAAACGTTTTAGCAGAAATATTGCACACAAACGGGGCCTTGAAAAGTGGGATGCAGGAAGATATCCACAAAAAGCATCTCAAGTTTATCTCAAATTATTACACAGCATAAAGAAAAATGCAGAATACGATGGCCTCGATATTGAAAACCTCACCATCATTCATGTTTCTGCAAATCGCGGAATGAGGCGGCGTGGATTCATGCCCCGTGCAATGGGTCGCGCCACGCCAAAAGATCGTGAATCTGTAAACATTGAAATAATCGTCGAAGAGCGTGAAGAGTAATGGCAGTCGAACGTAAGTTTATCGCAGATGGTGTCCGAAAGGTTCGTGTTGAAAAACACCTTATCAAGGAACTCAAACGTGCTGGATATGGAGGAATGGACCTCGTTAGAACACCTCTTGGAACTCAAGTCACTATCTTTGCAGAAAAGCCAGGTATTGTCATTGGAAAAGCAGGAAAAGTTGTACGTCAGCTCACACAAGATCTGTCCACGATCTATGGTGTTGAATCACCCCAAGTTGAAGTCCAACAGGTTGAAAATCCAAATCTTAACGCACAAATCATGGCAGAGCGCCTCGCATCTGCGATCGAACGTGGTTGGTACTTCCGAAAGGCTGGAACCTCGACACTTCGTCGTGTGATGGAATCTGGAGCACTTGGATGTGAAGTTGTACTCTCTGGAAAACTCACTGGAGCTCGTGGCCGTGTTCAAAAGTTTACTGAGGGTTACGTCAAACATGCTGGAGATCCTGTAAACACAATTGTTGATCACGGCTATGCAGTAGCAGTCAAAAAACTGGGTGTTATTGGAATTCGAGTCAAAATCATTCCACCGGGAGCTCAGATTCCTGACCACTTCGAGATTACAGTTGAACCAGACAAAAAAATCTCAAAGTCTGAGATTGACATGGTAAATACTGAAAAAGTAATAACTGAACTTGAAGAACAGCAAGAGACAAAATCTAACTACAACTCTGAAGAAGAAGATTTTGATGCTGCATTTCATGAAGAGGATGAGATCTGATGGCAATTTATCGGGCAAAAGAAGTCGCACAGATGTCTGATACCGAACTTGTTGAAAATATCGATAAGCTCCGAAATGAGCTCATCGAGCAACGTGGTAAGGTCAGTGCTGGTGGTGCTCCTGACAACCCTGGACGTATCCGTCTCGTTAGAAGAACCATTGCACGAATGATGACTGAGCAGAGTAAACGCAAACAAAATATAAGCTCTGCATAAGATTCTCCAACAAAAAAGGGATGAACATGATTACTGCTGAAAATTTCATTCACCACGAGTTCATCGGACTTGAGGTCTTGGTAATTGCAAGTTCAAATCCCTTCCTCACCTCCATTTTCGGACGCATCATCAATGAAACGAAGCAGATGCTTATAATACAGCCATATGATGGAATATTCTCTAAACATCATCCAAAAGAGAAAACCAAGATGGTTGCAAAAAAAGGTTCTGCATTTAGATTCACTCTCCCTGATGGGGGATTGGTTGATGTGGATGGAGATGCAATATGTACAGCACCCCATCGTCGAATTGGTATGAGAGGAGTCAAAGTAGGAGTTTCCTGTATTGGCTTATGAAAGATTTCGACACCTCTGGCATGGAAAAGCACGTAACATTTGTTACACACCGTGGCATTACTATTTCATGCGGGGTTTGATTCAGGATAAGATTCATAATGGCAAAAAATATTGGATTAAACGTTCCCACTCCAACAAAAGAGTGTGAGGACGTAAAATGTCCGTTTCACGGCACTTTGCCTGTGCGCGGCCAGGTGATCACTGGCAAAGTCGTGAGCGATAAAATGACGGGAAGCGTTGTTGTTCGACGTGATTACCTGCATTTTGTACGAAAATACAAGAGATATGAAAAGCGCAGTTCAACGATTCATGCTCATAATCCTCCCTGTCTTAATGCACGAACAGGGGACATGGTACGAATTGCTGAGTGCCGTCCACTCTCTAAGACAAAGAAATTCGTTGTAGTCGAGGTGCAAGAGCCATGAAGGCCCTAGGCTCAAAGATTCCTCGTTCTCTAAACACTGGGACACGAATGGTCTGTGCAGATAACACTGGTGCAAGATTGGTCCAGGTTGTCTCTGTTTTTGGATATCGTGGTGTCCGCCGCAGACAACCAAAACTCGGACTCGGAGACCTTGCAACTGTTAGCGTAAAGAAAGGCACACCCGATATGCGCAGAAAACTTCTGCGAGCTGTTGTCATTCGTCAGCGCAAAGAATTCCGCCGTCCAAGTGGTATTCGTGTTTCTTTTGAAGATAATGCAGTCGTCATTTTAGACGACAGAAATGAACCTCGTGGAACTGACATCAAAGGTCCGGTCGCACGAGAAGTTGCAACCCGATATCCTCGTATCGGATCCATGGCAACAACAATTGTGTAGGTGAATAATGGTTCGTATTGCAAGTAAACAGCCGCGAAAGCAGCGAAAAGCACGATACAATGCCCCACACCACCAACGCGGCTCATTAATGCATGCAGCGCTCGCAAAGGATCTTCGAGAGAGGTACCAAAAACGTAGCACGCGTGTTATCCAGGGAGATACCGTGAAAGTAATGCGTGGATCATATGCTGGACATGAAGGGAGCGTAAGCACCATTATGATGAAAAAACTCCAAATCGTTGTTGATGGAGTAAGCATCAAAAAGGCAGACGGAACTGAAGTCCCCCGTCCAGTTGATCCCTCAAATGTTATGATTGTGAAATTAAATCTCGATGACAGGCTTCGAGAAGATATATTAAAGCGTAAGTGAGTGGTGGTAAACGGTGTCAGAACATCTGAAACGAATGGTTGCCCCAAAATCATGGGGTATTGCGAGAAAGACCAACAAATTTATTACGAAACCATCCCCCGGCCCTCACAACGCCAATGCACTCCCTGCAGGTGTCTGGTTACGCGATCATATGGGATTTGCCCGTACAAAGAAAGAGGCAAAACAAATTCTCCGTCAGAGAGACATGATCGTAAATGGACGTCCATGCCGACACTTCGATATGGGTATTGGTATCTTTGACATCATCGCATTGCCAAAGACAAATAAATACTACCGTATTGTTCGAGATCGCTCCGGTAGACACAAGACCATTGAGATAACAGAAGAAGCGTCTCAGTCCCGTCTTGCAAAGATTACGAACAAAACCCTTCTAAAGGGTGGAAAGGTGCAGTTAAACCTCCGTGACGGTTCAAATCTCCTCGGCAACAATACCTATAAAAGCCGAGACTCAATCGAAGTTTCTTTGAAAGATGGAGAGGTTGGAAAGATCCTTGATCACTTCCCATTCATAGCCGGTAACGTTGCAATGGTTGTTGATGGACGCCACTCTGGCTCTGTTGGCAAAATTAAAGAGATTATTCCCGTCTTTGGAAGCGTTCCAAATCGAGTAATTCTCACAGACGTCGAGACTGGAAATGAGTTCGAAACGATTGATCAGTACATTATCATGGTCGGTCGTGAACAGTCGGCAGTTGCAAACTGGGGGATTGATTCATGAGCAATCCAAATAGGACGCTTTCACTAGACAAAGTTGTTGTGCACATGAGTGTTGGTGAGAGTGGTGAAAAACTCGTCAGTGGAGAGAATATTCTTCAGGAAATCACGAGTCTCACTCCAATTAGAAGTTTTGCAAAACAAACGATTCCTGCTTTCGGTCTTCGAAAGGGTGCTCCAATGGGATGTAAAGTTACCCTTCGTAGCGATGCAGCAGAGAAGTTTTTAGAGACTGCCCTTACAGTCATTGAAAAACGCCTTACACAAAGACATTTCGACAAACAAGGGAATTTTTCCTTTGGTGTTGAAGAACACACTGATTTTCCAGGACAAAGCTACGATCCAAAAATTGGTATCTTCGGATTTGATGTTATTGTTGTACTCAAGCGTAACGGCTACCGTATTAGCCGTCGCAAAATTCAACAGAAGAAGCTGCCTAACAAGCAGCGTATCACTCCTGAAGATGCAATCTCATTTGTCACATCAAAATATGGTGTGGAGGTAGTATAATGGCAAAAGTAAGAACAAAGAATTTTGGACGTGGTGCAAACGAGTGTCGCCTGTGCGGAAGAAAGCAAGGTCTTGTTCGCAGATACAATATCTATTTCTGCAGACAATGCTTTCGTGAATGGGCTCCAAAATTAGGATTTAAAAAACTGAATTAAGGAGGTGCTTAGCAGATGGCAAGATTAAACACTGTTGCTGATGCGATGAGCACACTGAAAAATGCCTCAGATACTGGCAAGACAGTGTGCACTATCCAGCCGACAAGTAGGCTGATTGGCGAAATGCTGCGAATTATGCAAGAGTCAAAATATATATGTGGTTACGAATATATTGAAGACGGTCGTGGCGGGCGTTTCAACGTCAACCTTGCAGGGAAGATCAACAAGTGTGGTGTTATCTCACCTCGGTTCTCAGTGCAGACTGATGAGATGGAATACTGGGAAACAATGTACCTTCCGTCTAAAACAATGGGTATCTTGATTATTTCAACGTCAAAAGGCGTATTAAATCACAGACAAGCCCGTGAATACGGTGTTGGTGGAGAACTTCTTGGGTACGTGTATTGAGGATGGACATTATGTTTAGTGAGAGTAAAGTTACTATTCCCGCAGGTGTGGAAATTTCTCTTGAAAATTCCCTCCTCACGGTGAAAGGACCGAAAGGGACACTTGAGCGCAATGTCTGGTATCCAGGTGTTGAGATCACGGTCGATGACGGTATTGTCACGATTAAAACCGAATCAACTCGTAAGAAAGTCACTTCAATGGTTGGCACTCTTGCAGCTCACTTGAGAAATATGTGCAAGGGCACAACAGAAGGGTACACTTATACCATGAAGGTTGTGTACAGCCACTTTCCCATTCAGCTGAAAGTCATTGAGGACCGATTTGAAATTGGAAACTTCCTTGGAGAAAAATATCCCAGATACGCTCGAATCATTGAAAATACTGAAGTTAAGATCGACAGTGAGCAAGTGATCATTACCGGAATCAACAAAGATCTGGTTGGAGCAACTGCTGCAAACATCGAACGTGCAACGAAAGTTCGAAACCGCGATCCACGGGTCTTCCAGGATGGTATTTATATCGTACATAAGGAGTGAGACAAATGGCAGAAAATATTAAAAGACTCCTTCGTGTCAGGAAATCCAAATCTGTTAGCTTTAAGCGTGACGGGGTTGGCAAAAAGGTAAAACTTGCCGACTCCTGGAGACGTCCTCGTGGACTTCATAATAAACAGCGAAGGTATAAGAAAGCAAAAGGGAGACACCCAGAATCAGGATATGGAAGCCCCCTTGCAGTACGTGGCATGCATCCCTGTGGTCTCTTTGAGGTTCGTGTGTTTAATATTGGAGATCTCGCCGATGCTGATCCTGGTGTTCATGCAATCCGTATTGCAGCATCAGTTGGCAACAAAAAACGTGAACAAATTCAGATAGAAGCTGAAAAGCGTGGGCTTCGGATTCTGAATTATAAGGATGCATCCAAGAAAGAAACCAAACCCACTGAAACGCCAGCAGAAGAGACTCCTAATGAGGAGGATGAGGAATGACACATCTGAAAAGTCAGAAGCGACTTGCAGCCTCAATCTTGAAGTGTGGTGTAAATCGTATCTGGATAGATGATTCACAGATCAGTGATATCGATAAAGCGATCTCTCGTGACGAGATCCGCGACTTAATTGGGAATGGAGCAATTGCCGCTCATCAGAAAAAAGGTGTTTCACGTGGACGAGCTCGTGCTCGTATGGCAAAGCGTGCATATGGTCATTGTAACGGACCCGGTCGCCGGAGAGGTACTGCAGGTGCGAGAAATCCTTCAAAAAGGCGCTGGATCCAAAAAATCCGTGCACAGCGAAAAGTACTGCGTGAATTGCGTGAAACGGGAGAGATTAACCGCTCGATCTATCGTGTATTCTACCGCAAGGCCGCTGGTGGTCAATTCAGAACGGTAGCACATTTGAAAGCTCAGATTGATATCGGGAGGGAGAAGTAATGGCAACAGGTCCGCGATATTTTGTACCGTTTAGACGGCGACATGAAGGTCGTACAAACTACCACGCACGAACACGACTTGTTGTTTCTGAAGCACCTCGTATGGTTGTGCGTAAAACAAATCGACATGTTATCTGTCAATTAGTTCGCGCAAAAATGATTGGAGATAAGACATTTGCCTCTGCACATTCAAGTGAGCTTCGGAATTATGGATATACTGGTTCGCTTTCCAGCACACCCGCAGCATATTTAACAGGCATGCTCTTTGCAGTGCGCTGTTTAAAAAATGGCGAAACTGAGGCAATTTTAGATATCGGTCTCCACCGAGCTTGCCGAGGTGCTCGTGTTTTTGCAGCCCTCAAAGGAGCTGTTGAAACAGGTATGGAGATTCCTCATGGAGAGGAGATTCTTCCATCTAATGAGCGATGTATGGGACAGCACATTGCAGATTATGCCGATAAAAAGTCAGATCTGCCTGAAAATGTAAAAACAGTCATTGATGCTATCCGCAAGGAGCTGAACTGACAATGGCATATGAAAAATCAGAATGGGTACCTCGGACAGGTCTTGGACGGCAAGTATTAGCCGGTGAGATCAAAAGCATAGATGAGGTGCTGGCCAGTAGGAAACCCATCAAGGAACCTGAGATCGTTGACGCATTTCTTCCAGACCTCATCGACGAGGTGCTCGACATCAATATGGTACAGCGTATGACTGACTCTGGACGTCGTGTGAAGTTTAGAGCAGTTGTTGTTGTCGGTAATAAGGATGGATATATTGGATACGGACAAGCAAAAGATTCACAAGTCGGAGATGCCATCAAAAAAGCAATTGTTGATGCCAAGATGAATCTGATCAAGGTGAAACGGGGCTGTGGTTCTTGGGAATGTGGATGTTCAAAACTGCACTCAATTCCAATGCTTGTTCAAGGTTCAGCTGGAAGTGTCCGAGTTACGTTAAAACCTGCTCCACAAGGTATCGGCATTGTAACTGGAGATATTGGAATAAAAGTGCTTCAACTCGCAGGTATTCGTGATGTCTGGGTTCATACCCGTGGTCAGACTCGAACTACCATAAATTATGCAAAAGCCATCTATAATGCACTAAATGCAACAAATATGGTGCGATTAGGAGGAGAAGAGTAATGTTTGTGCTTGTCCAGGTTCGCGGAACGGTAAACACCCGTGGCGATATTAAAGACACGCTTAAGATGCTTCGACTCCATCACATTAATCATTGCGTGCTTATCCCTGACACTCCTGCATATATCGGTATGATTCGCAAAGTCAAGGATTACATTGCATGGGGAGAGATCAATGCAGAAGTACTTGAAGAACTGCTACGCAACCGTGGCCGTCTAACTGGAAATGTCCGTCTGACTGATGCACATATTAAGGAGAACTCTCAGTATGCAGATATTGGTGAGTTTGCTCGTGCACTTACAGAAGGAACTGCCCGCATGACAGATATTCCAAATCTTAAGCCTGTTTTAAGACTTCATCCACCTCGTAAAGGTCACAAAACAACGAAGCGGACATTTCAACAGGGTGGAACACTTGGATATCACGGTGAAGCAATAAACTCGCTATTGTACAGAATGAGGTGAAACATGCCAGTAAATAAGCGTTCTAAGTATCGTGGTTCTCGAACCTGTGGTGGTGGAACACATAAAAACCGCCGTGGAGCAGGAAACCGTGGTGGTCGTGGAAATAGTGGTGGTTGCAAGCATCACTTTGTTCGAGTTTATCTTGAGCGAGGTTATGTTTATCGAAAACAGGGATTTAGATCTTTAAAATCTCCTGTTGATGCTGTTATTGATGTTTCAGAAATTGACCAAATGGCACAGTATCTTGTCAAGATCGGCAAAGCACAGGAATCTGATGGAGCGATCGTCATTAATGCCGAAGATTTGGGTATTGAGAAGATCCTCGGTGGCGGCAAGGTGACACAAAAATTACACGTTACTGCAAAAGCATTTTCAGAGCGGGCAGTTTCAAAGATTGAGGCACAGGGCGGACAGACTGTCGTCGCCTAAAGCCCTATCTTTTTTAGGTGGGTATTATGGGAGAAATATTGGACCGATGGGAGCCACTCCTGGCAAGAATGCCAGCTGTGCGTGGCCCGGAAGGTCATGTTCACTTCAAGAATAAGCTTGCATGGACTGCTGCAATTCTTGTTATTTACTTTATTCTAACAAACATCAATGTTTTTGGACTAAGTCCAGAGTCCACGGATCTTTTTGAGTACTATCGTGCATTACTTGCAGGTGCCAGTGGTTCCATTGTTCACCTTGGTATTGGACCGATTGTTACAGCATCTATCGTATTACAGCTGTTAAAAGGTGCAGATCTGATTCAGATCGATACCACTGATCCTCGCGGCCAAATTCAGTACATGGGTCTTCAGAAGATCATGATCTTTGCGATGATCATTATCGAAACTGTCCCAATGGTGCTTGGTGGTTTTTTGTTGCCGGATCCAACAGTTGCCATGGCCCTCTTCGGAGGCAGTACAGCACTTCTGACACTTTTGATCTTTATCCAGGTATGTATCGGCGGTTTGTTGATCACATTTATGGATGAAGTTGTCACGAAGTGGGGTATTGGATCTGGTGTTGGTCTGTTCATTATTGCAGGTATTTCACAAGGACTTGTGAATGGTTTCATCAACTGGGCTCCAGTTAGTGACATGTATCCGGTTGGTCTGATACCGCGATTTTTTGCCATTTTGTTTGATGGTGCAAATTTCTTACAATATTACGGTTCTGAACTGGTTGCATTGATTACGACAATTGGTATCTTCTTTATCATTGTGTACTTTGAATCTACACGTGTTGAGATCCCGCTTGCTCATACTCAGGTTCGTGGAGCTCGTGCACGCTTCCCTGTAAAACTGATTTATGCCAGTGTCCTTCCAATGATTCTGGTGCGTGTCTTACAGGCAAATGTTCAGATGGTAGGAATGTTCCTGAACAATATGGGTATCACTGTCTTTGGTACATTTGATGGTTCAGCGCCTGTAAGTGGACTCATGTGGTACCTTGCACCGATTAACTTCCCATCTGACTGGATGTGGTGGACATCAACTTATGTCGGTACACAGGCTCCATGGCAGATCTTGCTTCGTATCGGTATTGATTGTACCATAGTGATTGTTGGAGGTGCTTTGTTTGCACTGTTCTGGGTAAAGACTGCAGGTCTCGATTCAAAAACTGTTGCTCGTCAAATTCAACGATCTGGTATGTCAATTCCTGGATACAGACGAAGTCCTATGGTTCTTGAAAAAGTACTTGACAGATATATTCCACGTGTCACGGTTATCGGTGGTATCTTCGTTGGATTGATGTCTGTAATTGCAAATCTCTTTGGTGTGGTTGGTGCGGTTTCAGGTACTGGACTGCTTCTTACGGTCAGTATTACCTATCGATTGTATGAAGAGATTGCATCGCAGCAAATTATGGAAATGTATCCATTTATGCGCAGCTTCTTTGGAAGAGAATAAACCATTAATATATGCATGGGTATAATACTATGTAGATCTACTACATAGATTTCCTACTTTTATCTTTGGATGATTTATTATGGCAGGCAAGAAAGTTATTATTACAGGTGTTCCTGGTGTTGGGAAAACGTCTGTGATTAATCAGACAATTCAGAAATTAGCAGGCGAAAACGTTCTGTATTTAAACATCAGTTTTGGAACGTTTATGCTTGAAGTTGCCAAGGAAAGTAATCTTGTGCAAGATCGTGATGAGATGCGAAACCTTAGCAAAGACCAGCAGAAGGCGTTGCAGCGTGAAGCATCTCAGCAGATTGCAAAAATAGAGGGAAATGTCGTTATTGATACCCATGCATCGGTTAAGACACCTGCAGGATTTTTACCTGGACTTCCAGAGTGGGTACTTCGCGATCTCATGCCAGATATCGTTGTACTTATAGAGGCTGATGATGATCAGATCCTGCGACGAAGGCTGAAGGATGAATCACGTCTTCGAGATATAGAAGGTTCTCATTCTATTCATGATCACCAGCGATTTAATCGTGCAGTGGCAGCGTCATATGCGATGTTAACAGGATGCACAGTGCTATACGTAGAAAACGCAGACTTTTTGTTGGATCATTCTGTTGAGGCGTTAGCAGCAGTGCTTCGGTGATGAATATGGCGAGTTCTGAGCGTTCTTCTTCCTCTGTTGGCATACCAATGACTCCCCTCATTATTGCAATGGGGTTTTTGTTGATTGCATCAATTGAACCGATTCGAGTTGCTATTGGAGAGACGCTTGAGCTGATTATAGGGCCACTTATTAGTTTTCTTGATGCTCCATTTTATATCGTAATTATCGTTCTTTCTGTATGTACTGGACTGTACGCTTCGATTTTGCAGAAGTATATGATTGATTATGATCTGATGAAGAGAACACAGGAGAGAATGAGGGAGTTTCAAAAAGAATATCGGAGTGCAGCACTGGCAAAAGATGAGAAACAACTCAAAAAGCTTGAATCTAGACGTAATACGATGATGAAAGATCAGCTGGAGATGGTTCAGCAGCAGTTTAAACCGATGGGATATATTATGGTGATTACACTCCCTATCTTTTTCTGGCTGTACTATCGCCTTGAGCATTTTGACACGTTTATTACGATGCCATTTACAGGTACCGTACATCTGTCGGATCCCATTCTTTTTGATATTGTTCCAGCCTGGATTATCTGGTATATGCTGTGCTCTATTGTGATGTCTCAGGTTATTCGAAAAGGTCTTGATATCGGAGGCCTGTAATGAAAATTACGATTAGCGGGCTTCCCGGAAGTGGCACAACAACGCTTGGAAAAATGCTCGCTAATCGGTATAACTGTGAATATATATCGGCGGGAGAGGTATTTCGCTCGATGGCAGCCGAACGATCTCTGTCTCTCACTGAGTTTGGATCACTTTGTGAAGAAGATCCTAGCGTCGATAAGCTCATTGATGGGCGTCAGCGAACTATCGTTTTGAAATCAGATATGATTGTTGCAGAAGGGAGATTATCTGGATGGATGATTCCTGAAGCTGATATCAAGATCTGGTTGTTTGCTCCGGTTTCATGCCGTGTTGCCCGGATCTATGAAAGAGATGGATGTGTAGATACAAAAACTGCTGAAAGTGAGACACTGGCCCGTGAAGCAAGTGAAGCAACTCGATATCGCCAGTATTATGATATTGATATTTGTGCTATAGATATCTATGATCTGGTGCTGAATTCAGAAAAATTTTTACCAGAACAGCTTGTAAAAATTATTGATGCGATAGCTATTCATTGATATGTCACATATAGTGGTAGTTGATGTTGCAATTAGGCAACAATTTTTGGTTTTGAAGCAATTTCTATTACATTATGGTGAATTGTATGGTTTACAAAGAGATCTGAAGTAGCTCAAAAACGGTCGTTTATGAGCTGTCATTTCTGCCATATTTTTTCTCATCATATCACATAGTATTTTTCAATCTAAGTAGGAGTTACGCAGAATTGCACTTTTGTAAATTGTTGTACATTAACAATGGCTTGAAATTACTAATTTTAAGTTGGCAAAAGTTTAAGTTCTGCTAAGTTTTGCGTAACTCCTATCTAAGTTTTACCACCCTCTCCTCGACCTATGCTCAAACTACCTGATATCCGTCCCCTTTTCCACTAATACTCTGCGTGTCGCTTTAATTTGTTAGGAGTTACGCAGTCATTCAATTTATAGGAAAGATCCAAATACTTATATGTAAAATATATTGTTGTGACATCTGCCACTCTTCAGTGGAGTGGCAACCACCATAAGGTCATCAAAGGTATTGGCCTCATCACGTTGGTTTGGACAGACGGAACAAATACATTTCCTGTCGACTATCGGATTTATGACAAAGATGGTGACAACCTTTC
>Ga0209737_10001670_pt1 | contig 15805 bp, 14 predicted proteins | sample TergutCu122P3_FD_187284 | JGI IMG/M metagenome (GOLD analysis project Ga0209737, IMG submission 187284) | Cubitermes ugandensis P3 segment gut microbial communities from Kakamega Forest, Kenya - Cu122 P3 (SPAdes) (version 2) | ecosystem: Host-associated > Arthropoda: Insects > Digestive system...
TGTTTGGTTGACTGCCGCAAGCATCACCATCAAACGCAATTGGGGGTACTACCTTATCAAAGACAATGCAGTCCCTATCGGGAAACTGCATTCACCATGCTAATCCGGGCATATTAAAAAGTACTCGAAGTAATTTGACAATAATGGCAGCTATCTCTAGAATTGAGGGTCCTGTGTTTTTCGCAGGAGCAAGCACGAGGAGGCATTGTGAGTAAGAGAACGTATCAACCAAATAGACGTAAGCGTGCCAAGAGGCACGGCTTTCGTAATCGTATGGCCACTGCAGCTGGTATTGCAATTTTGGCCGCTCGTCGTCGTAAGGGACGCCGTAAGCTCTCAGCGTAATGACTGCGGTCATAAAATCTTCACAAGAGATTGGCTCGATACTTGGAAAAGGGCGTTGCATAGCAACCCCCTTTTTTTCACTTTTTTATCAGGATATTGAGGGCTCCGGTAGCTCGGAGGGGCGAGTGGCCTATATCGCGGGCAAAAAGAACGGAAATGCGGTATGGCGCAACCGTGCGAAACGAAAGTTGAGGGCAGCCTGGGCATTAGCAGACGATCTACCGACCTCCTATGATGTACTGCTTATCGCGAACAGGCGGACAGCCGATCGAAGCGCTGTCGAGCTCGCGAAGACGCTTGACGATGTGTTATTGCGTGAAGGACTGCTACAATGAAACAGTTGCCACGACGGTTCGTGGCGATACTGATAAAGGGGTATCAGCAGGTCATCTCCCCCCTCTTTCCCAACACCTGCAAATATTATCCAACGTGCTCTGCCTATGCGGCAGAAGCTACGCTGCGATATGGCGTGTTAAAAGGAGGATGGCTGGCGATCAAGCGCATCGTGCGCTGCAACCCCTTCAGTCATGGGGGCTTTGATCCGGTGCCATAGCTATAGAAAAGGAGACGGGTAATGTGGAATGCGTTCGTTAATCTGTTATTTGAGATCTTGCGACAGATCTATTATGTGGTCGGCGACTGGGGCCTAGCCATCATCGTCGTCACGGTGGCGCTTCGTCTGATGATGACGCCTCTGATGGTTAAACAGGTGCGCTCGACGTACGAGCTTCAAAAGCATCAGCCCAAGATGAAGGAAATTCAAGAGAAGTACAAGGACGACAAAGAGAAGCAGTCTCAGAAGTTGCAGGAGTTCTATGCCGAGCACAAGGTTAACCCTTTTGCGAGCTGTCTGCCGATGCTTTTACAGATGCCTATATTCATTGCGCTGTTTCAGATGCTTGCCGCACCCTCGGAAAGCAAGCCGCTCGGAGGGCCTCTGGCAGAGTACTTGTCCTCTAATTCGGGTGTAGGATCCTTTTTCAATATCATTCCCGATATCATGAACTCAGCAAAAGGCGTATATGCTGGCAGTGGAGTGATTGCGGTGATTCCCTATGTCGCGCTTCTTTTGATATTTGCGCTGAGTATTTTGATTCCTCAACTTATGACGCCGGGTGATAAGAGCCAGAAGCAGAATCAGCGGGTGATGGGCTTCAGTATGGCAGCGATGATGCTTTTCTTCGGCTGGGGCATGCCTGCCGGAGTGTTGTTGTACTGGGATACCTCGTCAGTCATCGGTATTGTGCAGCAATGGTTTACCCAAAAAGCGATGAAAAAGGCAACGGAAGATGCCGAAGAAGATAAAAAGAGTAGTAGCGGACCCATCAAGAAGAAAAGCAAGAAGAAATAGGAGACTGACCATGAGCGAGATGACACAAGAAGGCGTAATGGTGACCGAGGAAGAATCCATAGATATGCTGGAGGCAAACGAGCCGACGGCGGAGGGCGATATGTTTGGCGATACCTCGGATGAGGATATCGACAAATTAGCCGATGCAGCGATTGTAGCGATCAAAGAGGTGCTCGATTTCTTCCCTGTCGAGGAGTACAAAGTCGAAGAGTACGAGGGTGACGAGGAAGAGCTCATCCTTGATATCGTTGGTGAAGACCTGAATATTCTGATTGGACGCCATGGACGTACCGCAGAAGCTCTTCAGATCGTCGTTGCCGCAATCGCTTCTAGAAGAGCGAATGTGTTCTATCCCATAATCGTTGATGTCGAGGGCTACAAGCACCGTCGCAAGCAGCGGGTTATCGAGATTGCGCAGAAAGTCGTAGATCGTGTACGCGAGACCGGTCGTCCGGTATCGCTCAAGCCAATGACTCCTGCAGAGCGCCGCCAAGTGCATATGGCACTTCGTGAGGTGCGTGGTGTGACTACGACAAGCGAAGGATCAGGGTCCTACCGCCACGTCGTAGTGCTCCCTATCGATTAAAGCTCTGCCAAGAGTTGGTGGAACGTGGGTTTTTGGCAAATGTTTCACGTGGAACAATCACAAGAGCGCCTCTTACGAAAGCATCTAGAATGGGTGCTGAATACGACGCGCATCCATAATCTCACCGCGATTATTGATGCGGATGAAGCGTGGCGCCTCCATGTTATCGATTCACTTGCCGCTTTGTCTGGAGTGGACGAGGCTCCGCCTGGTCCACTATTGGATATCGGCACCGGCGGAGGATTCCCCGGAGTGCCGCTCGCAGTGATGAGCGGTCGAGAGACGGTCTGTCTTGATTCGGTCAAGAAGAAGATTCAGGTACTCAAAGAGTTTCTCAGAAGCGACGCAGGCTATCACAACATACGCACGTGCGATCAGCGTGCTGAGGAACGTGCGATTGACGAGCCTAATGCATATGCCGTGGTCACCACCCGAGCTGTTTCGCAGCTTAACAGCATCGTTGAGCTTGCGGCCCCCCTTCTCATGGAGGGAGGGATTTGCATCTGCCTGAAAGGCAATGTTACCCCAGAGGAGATCGCTGCTGGAGACGCGGCGGCACATCGATGTGGGCTCGAACGTAAACAAATACGCAACTATACGCTTCCAGGCGGTCATGAGGCACGTTGTATAGTAGAATACTTAAAGGTCGCCGAGCCTGAAATCACCCTTCCTCGGCGTACCGGTGTCGCCCAAAAGCGACCCCTGCAGTAACTATATTCTACGACGAGAACGGAGTGCCATGGATTTTCCGATGTCTGACCATAAGTGTCGAGTATTAGCCATCGTGAATCAAAAAGGTGGAGTAGGTAAGAGCACGACCGCCGTGAATCTGGCGGCCTCACTGGGTGAAGCCGGCGAGAAAGTCCTGCTCATCGATCTTGATCCCCAGGCAAACTCCACCTCAGGGTTTGGGGTGACGAGAGAGCAACGGGATCGGTGCATCTACGATGCGCTGTTGGGCGAATATAGCCTCACCGAGCTTGCTAGACCTACTGGTGAGCAGAACGTCTGGATCGTTCCTGCTTCCATTCAGCTCGCCGGGGCCGAGGTTGAGCTTGTTAATGTAATCAGTCGCGAAGTGCGCCTGAAATCCCTTATTGAACCCATGCGCTCGCAGTACGATTACGTTCTCATTGACTGTGCGCCTTCCCTAGGACTCCTGACTATTAACGCGCTTACCGCAGCCGATGGACTTCTCATACCCCTCCAATGTGAATACTACGCGCTTGAGGGGCTTTCTAAGCTTCTCGATTCGATGAGATTGGTGAAGACCCACCTCAACCCCCCACTCGATGTCTTCGGGGTTCTCATGACCATGTACGATAGGCGCATGAAGCTTACAAAGCAGGTTGTCGGTGAGGTTGAGAGCTTCTTCGGGGATGTTGTGTTCAAAACATACATTCCTCGCACCGTAAGGCTTTCTGAGGCTCCCAGCCATGGCGAGTCTATATTGATATATGACAGCAAAGGAAAGGGCGCTGACGCGTACCGGAATCTAGCAAAGGAAGTGATGCAACGTGGCTAACAAATCTGGATTGGGAAGAGGACTCGCAAGCCTTATTACCACTAATACGACCGAAAGCGATATAGAGCAGGGCGCGCTTGATGAGCTTGCGATCGATCTTATAGAGCCCAATGCAAAGCAGCCGCGTTCAGATTTCGACGAGGAGAAGATTGACGAGCTTGCGGCATCGATAATCCAACATGGTCTTCTGCAGCCTATTGTAGTGCGTCCACAGGGGAACAAATACCAAATTATCGCCGGCGAGCGCCGTTGGCGCGCCTGCATGAAGGCGAGTATCGAAAAAGTACCGGTACGTATTCTTTCGAAAAACGATCAGGAGACGATCGAGATTGCGCTTGTTGAGAATCTCCAGCGCGAGGACTTGAATCCCATCGAAGCAGCTTATGGTTACCGCAGCCTTCTTATCACACACGATATGACTCAGGCGCAGGTGGCTGAGCGGCTCGGAAAGTCTCGTGTAGCTATCACCAACACAATGCGTCTACTCGATCTTCCGCAGGAGATCCAGGAGATGGTGTTCAAAGGGTCGCTTTCAGCAGGCGCCGGTCGCGCCATCCTTACGGTAAAGGATTCCGAGGGTCAGATTAAGCTTGCCGAAAAGGCGGCAGAAGAAGGTTTGTCGGTACGTGAAATCGAAACGATAGCACGCCTTTATACCGGAGGTGCACTACCAAAATCTTCTCGTCCGGTATCCCCGAAGTCGTATCGTAATGTAGCACGAAGACTCCGCCGCTTGCTTGATGCCAGTGTAAGCGTTCGCCGCACACGCAACAAGAATAAGATTGAGATTGAGTTCGCCGATGAGGATGATCTCATGCGGATCTTCAATATCATGGCAAGCAAATAGTTTCACGTGAAACATGTGAGCCAGCAATGTCGATAGTTTCACGTGAAACTATTAAAGTAGCATGGTCGCCTCATCTAAGCGGGTTGCCCGAGCAGCTCATCGCGATACAAGAGAGGAGCGCTAAGCCTCTTGTTGTTATCTGTCGTGTCGCAGCTATTCAAGGTATGCTGGGGCATCTATTGGCGCACAGCTCCCCACACACTCTTGGCCAAGGTGTCCCCGTAAGACTTACAACGTTCGATCGTTGGATTGAGGATATGTGGATTCAATACGGCGATGGACGGTGTCTGATCGATGATGCGACGCGCAGGGCTCATATCGGTCAGATAATCAATACGTATAAGGAATCACTTCCTCCAGCTATTGACTCTCCTGAGGGCAGAAAGATGCTTGCGGTGGTCTGTCAAAACTATGGGACCGCACGCAAGGCCACAGGTCCCTTGCACAGAACCGTTCAGCTGGTGCAAGAAATAGCAGAGCGATACACCAAAGATGTCCGTGATGGGAACTACATTGATATCGGAGAGGCCGCCGTTTACCTTGGCAGGCATCTCTCACAGCTTCCCCATGATATTGTGTTGTACGGATTCAGCGATCTTACTCGACCTCAGCAGATTATCATGGACCAGGTGGCACATAGTAACATCCTGCATGTTCTCGGTGTGGGTGAGCAGGGATCGCTCATGCACGAGCACACCATGCGCATGATTGAGGAACTTGGGGTCCACGCATTGGGTATGAAGGGCTCCGATGAGAAGGGTGTGGCGTGCCATGAGAAGGAAAACGGCGCTCTTGCTCTTCTCGCGAGACAGATATATAGAAAGAAGGAGAGGTCGATATCTCCCGATGAAGATGTGCTCTCGTTTCGTGTCGCATCTGGTGACATTGCACAGATAGTAAGTATCGTGTCGGAGATCATTCGTCTTCAAAGAGTCGAGGGAATAAGACGTATTGCCGTTGTATTGCCTACGCTGAAGCGCTATCTGCCGGGTCTGGTCAGAGAACTGGAGCGACGGAACATTGCTTATCAGATCGATGTAGAGATACCCTTGTCAGGAACGGAGTTCGGGACGGCGTTCATCGCACTACTGAGAATCGCCTCATGCTATAACGATGCTACGACTATCACCACCTTCACCTCATCGCCCTACAGTGGCTGGACGGCAGAAGATTCAGCTCTCTTTGACTGGCGGATGCGCAATTTGCAGAAGTTGAAAGTTGCAAATGGGCCGGAGATGATAGATCAGATGATAAAGCTTACACAGAGAGGAACTGGCAAAAGCACCAGAATGCTCAACCTTTTCCGTGCCTGCATGAGCGGTGGTTCACCGCAAAACTGGCAAGATATAATCGATGATATGCTGGGATACGGGGTAAGCGACGGGTTTGCTACCTCGCATCAGCAAGTTGTCACGATGGCAGCGTATCGATCAATCGGCACTGTTATCGAGGAAATTGCACGCTCAGGAAACACAAGGATTAACGCCGCCGACCTTTTGGAGGCGCTCTCCGGTTGTGACGTGCAGATAAACCCAGTGTATGGGACGCGGGATGTGGTTTTCACCACGCCACAGCGTGCCGATGGGCTTATGTACGATGCGGTCATTCTTGCGGGAACCGACAGCAAGGCACGTGCCGCCTCAACGACGCTCGGGGGCACCGATCGGATGCTGAACTATCTGGGGATGGGACAATATGTAGGGAAAACCGAGCAGAGCATAGAGCGCTTACTTTCGGGTCGCAATCAGTACTATGAGGCAAGTCTGCTGAGGGCGCCTCAGAAATATCTCTCAATCATCTACCAGCGATTTGACGAAGAGGGGCAAGAGCTCCAACCCTCAGGCTTTCTGGAAGAGATACTCTCGCATTTCCAGGATAAGCCGGAGCGCTTTGAGAAGACGCTGGAGAGGCTTATCGCCTCTTCGGATGAGTATATATGGGACTCACCCGAGGTGTGTGCGACGCTGTACAGAACGGATGTTGGGACAGAGATCGCGCAAACCGTCGTATCAGCTCGACGGGGCGCACACTTACTTCCAGAAAGCGACCTCGAAGCTCCCCTGTCGGCCACAAAGATCGAGCGCTATGCCCAGTGCCCGTATCGGTGGTTCATTCAGTTTGTGGTAGGAGGCTATGAGCTTGATAGAGATACTGCGCATCTCGATATAGGAAACGATGTACACAAGATACTGGAGATTACCTTCAAAGAGTGGCATTCATCAAGAAGAGAGCCCATAACGGAGGAGAATGTTGATGAGTTGCATGCGCTTGCAGACAGCATGATGGTCATTCTCGAGAATGAGGGATTGACGGTCTCTCCACTTGACAATCCCGACAACTATCTGCGTGTCCAACAGTACGTACATACGATCATCGCTGGTGAACCCAAGATATATCGATCGCTCGACGAGAAGATGATGCCGATTCTTTTCGAGATACCGATAACTCCTGAAATGAATGTGCGATTCGCAGATACGCGTATCAGGGGGATAATTGATAGGGTTGATGCTTCCGATGAGCATTATGTGGTGACAGACTATAAATCGTTGGTGAACAAGAGTCAGGACGATATGATACATGACCGGGATCTTCAGGCGGTCATCTACCTGCTGGCGCTTGAGCAACTTGCCGGTAGAGGTGAAGAGTCCTCGCTGGCAACACTTGAGGGAAAGAGTCCGGTTGCAGCTCTCTATAGGTCCTATAAGACAGGTAAAAAGACCCATATCAGTGATCCCTCAGCAGTGACCATGCATTCGCGAAACAAGACCCTCCATCCCGAGAAGCATCAGCCGTATCTTGATCGGATAGCGTGGGCGCACGAGCTTATTGAGCATGCAGTACACGGCATCCGCGCGGGAGACATTGCTCTGCCGGTACGCGATCCGAAGCAAGAGTACACCTGCACCTATTGTCCTCGCCGCCGTTGTCCACAACGCAAGGAGGGCACGCCATGAGTGTTCCGTTTGAAAAGCTCTTCGCAAATATCAACAGCGCACAGGAAAAGGTCGTCAGAACGCTTGATCGTGACATCCTTATCAATGCTGGTGCGGGTACGGGAAAGACCCATACCCTGACCCAACGGTATGTATACATGCTCTTGGCAGATGAAGAGGCGAGTCCGCGCAATGTCCTCGCCATCACCTATACCGATGCGGCAGCGGCAGAGCTTCGCGCTCGTGTGCAGGATCAGCTTCGCGTAACGTCACGGAGCGAGGAGCTGTCACTTGAGGAAGCAAAGGGCTTAATCGAAGACGCGCGCAGCATGGATCAGGCGTGGATATCAACAATCCATTCGTTTTGTGCCCGTATCATACGGACTCACGCGCTTGACATCAACCTTGATCCAAACTTCGTACAGCTTGATGCTCATGAAGCGAAAGGGCTTCGCAGAGATATATTCGATGAATTCGTCAAAGCGATACGTATACCCGATAAAAGGGACCGTCAAAACCCTCTGAGTATCGATGCACTAGAAGACGTAAGTGAAAAAGAGGTACACAGGATTTTGCGCGATGCCTCTGAGGGAACGCTGCTTGCGGCGCTGGTGCTTTTCAAAATGAGCAACAGGACGATCGCTGCGCGCATCGCCAATATTATGGAGCAGAAAGCTCGGTACGGTCGAACGATGGATGAGGTCGAGAGCCAGCCGTGGGATTATGCAATCGACCGAACTCATAAAGAGAATATCTTGCACGCTAAGATAACTATCGAGCTTGCACGTCGCTTCGATGTACGATATGAGCAAGAAAAGACAAAACGAAGCGCGCTGGATTTCGATGATTTGATTATCAAAGCACATGAGCTACTCACCCAACATGAATCCGTGCGTAACGCATACAGGAACCGCTTTAGATATATCATGGTCGACGAGTTTCAAGATACCAATCCTCTGGCGTATGAAATCATCAAGACACTTGCTCGCAACAACCTTTGTCTTGTCGGTGACTCAAAGCAATCCATCTTTGGCTTCAATGGAGCGGACGTTACACTTATCGAAATGCTGACGAGGGAATGGTCATCTGATCCGAACAAAGAGGTCGTTTCGCTTTCGGAGAATTTTCGTTCAAGCGATGAGGTGCTCAGTTATGCGAACATCTGCTGCGCCCATGAGCATCTTCTCGGCTCCTCGATGCAGGCCCTAGAGAAGAAGCGCACCGAAAAACCAGATTCAATCTGGTCCCACATCACCGTGGCGCCGGTCACGATGGTGGGAATAGACAGAGAAGGCAAGGGTACCGCTAAGTCCCGGACGCTACAAGAGGCACACGTTATCGCGCAACATTTCAAGAAACTTCACGCGCAAAATCTGCCGCTCAAAGACATGACGGTGCTGGTGAGAAAACATAAAGACGCGGAACTCATGCTTCAGGTGCTCGAACAGCACGACTTGCACGGGGCTATAGCGGGAGGAAAGAGCTACTATCAGGAGGTCATTGTCCATGAAATTCTCGATCTCCTCAGATTGATTCGCAATCCCCATGATGACAAGGCGTTTGTGGCGGTTGCGCTCTCAGATATAGGCAACATATCCGATCCGCTGCTGGCGCGGCTGGGACATCAAGCGAAGGAGAAACCGACATCGCTTTATGAAAGTGCGCAAGAACTCGTCGGCATCGACTGCGGCCAGAACGCTGAGCTGGCAGAAGGTGATGGGGGAAAAGGAAGCCAGGCAGGAGTCGAGCCGGCAATGAGCGCAGAAGCCAATCAAGCGCCGGTCGCCCCATTAGGATTCGACAGTGCAGATAGCGCTCTAACTGCAGACGACCTATTCAACGTGACGCATCTTATCAAAACGCTCGATCGCGCGCGCGGGATGGTCGGAAGACATCCAATCAACGACATAGTGACATATATATATAGAGATCGCGGGATATTCGACCTGTGGGAAGAGAGGCAGTTCGAGACAGAGCGCGATAGAGCGAATTTTCGCAAGTTTCAAACAATCGCTGATTCATTTAATGCTGATAATGTTGGCATTATTGAGTTCATTGAGCGAATCGAGCACGCGCAAACAGACAAGCTTGACGAAAATATCGGACAGTGGCTGACCGAGGATAACCAGCGCATACACGTCGTTACGGTCTACAAAGCGAAAGGGCTTCAGTATCCAGCTGTTGCCTATCTTTCCGGCAATCAGGAACCTCCCGGCCTAAAAGGAGCGATTGCGTACTTCAATGATGAGCGCGATATCGTGCAAGATCTAATAGAGCAAACAATACCCACCCTTCCCGCAGCGGTTCAAGACGAAGCGCGCGCTCAGGCAGCTCGGCACATGCGTATTGTTGACGGAAAGCCGCGGGGAACCATCGTGTTCATTGTCCCCGACGAGAAAAAGGATCACAAGCGCAACGCGCTGCACAAGCTGTTCAGGCACGTCCATCACACACGTGAATATGAGGAGTATAGGCGTCTCTACTATGTTGCAAGCACGCGGGCGCAAGATCATCTTCTTGTCACCTACCATGCATCTGAGAAGAAGCCCAAGCACACGACACGCAATCTGGGGTATGCGCTCACTGAAATCTGTACGACCCACGCAGACCTTCCGTGCGATATTAGGTTTGAGGAGATAGACGAAGATGCGGAAGTCTGCCTGCTCGATGCGGACATAAAGCCATACCAGCTTTCACTGCACTCACTCAATGAACCCGTCCACTATGAAGAGTGTCACTCGCTTGTGCAGGTGTCTGCGTCGCAGATATCGGCATACCAAAAATGCCCGTGGAGATATTGGTGGACGTATGGGCACCGCCTTTCCATCGATCGACAGACTGAATGGGCTCATGATGACGAGGAAGGCGAGCCAGAACACTCGACGGCAAGCCACCGCGGAACGGTTCTCCATAAGCTCTTTGAGGTGCTGTACACCGAAATGCTGAATGGTGCGTCGGCAGAAAACGAGTCGAGGGGAGATGGGTCTGCCGAAAGTGAATCGAGCAAAGAAATCTTAACAGACAATGGATTGAGCGGTGGCGAAATAAGCGAAGCCAGAGTGGATAGCGACAAGACGCACAGAACTGGACTGGACCAGAGCCGAGCGCATACAATCATGAGCGCCTATGGCGTACCGGACACTGAGGCGGAGGAAATCTTGACATCGCTTGATGCGTATCGCGCTTCGTCTATCCACGATGAAGTCTGCACCTTTAAGACGATCCATCCCGAATATCAGTTCTATGTGGCAATCGACTCGTACTACCTCTATGGTTTCATGGATATTTGCGCGATTGATGAGCAGGGCAATACACTGATCGTTGATTACAAGATCAGCTCTTCGACCGAGGACAAAACGGAGAGATATAAGGAGCAAGCACGACTCTATGCCTATGTCGCTTTGGCGCAAGGGGCAAAAAGCGTGCGGGTCGTCTTTGCGCAGATTGACGGTGCAGAGGTGTCGACGTACGAGGCTAGTCCGGAAAGATTCACCCAAAAAGATCGACATATTCTCCATGAGGAAATTCTCAAAAGCATCAAAGAGATGCAGGTGGTTCAGATCAAACCCCCGCTCACCCGTCAGGAAGCACTCTGCAGATCCTGCTTCGTTCCGAAAACACTGTGTCATCATAATGTGACCACATAAGATGATACAAAATTGTTCTATAACCACCCATATATTTAAGGCAATATCGAGGCGAGTATTGGTACAATAGCGACATGGAGAATGCGAGCCTCATAACACCAAAGCGCGTCACCGTTCTCTGTGGAGGAATCAGCGCGGAGCGCGATATCTCTCTTGCATCCGGCGCAAATGTTGTTCGTGCGCTTGAGCAGGCCGGCCACATCGTCACCACTTTGGATCCCCAGGACAAGGACTGGGTGATTGAACTTATTGAGAACCTGCCCGATGTAGTATTCCCGATGCTTCATGGTCGGGGTGGTGAAGACGGGACCGTACAGGGTCTCTGTGAGATTTTGAATGTAGCATACGTGGGAAGCGGTGTTCTTTCCAGTGCGCTTTCGCTTGATAAAACGCGCACGAAGCAGGTCTACGCCGCCAACGGACTTCTTACTCCCGCGGGCGTGAACGTCAAGTGTCATCAGCCACACGATGCCGCAGAGATTATCAAAAGAGTAGGACCCTGTTTGGTCGTTAAGCCGGCTATCGAGGGATCGTCACTGGGGATGACCATCATACATAAGGCGACACCGGAAGTCCTGCAGGCTGCCATGAACAAGGCATTTGTTTATGACGAGACTGTTGTGGTCGAGCAGTTCATCGCAGGAACCGAGGTTACCGTGCCGGTCATCGGCAACGAATACCCCTCTGCCCTTCCCACGATTGAGATTGTCCCAGCAAAAGAGCACGAGTTCTACAACTTTGAGGCTAAGTACCTTCCGGGTCAGTCGGAGCACATCATCCCGACGCGGTTGGGAGAGCAGGTTAACAAAGAGCTTCAGCGTCTAGCAGAACAGGTCCATCTCCTTCTTGACTGTAAAGGTTTCTCGCGCACCGATTTCATCGTTACCATCGACGAGGAGTTAGGGCTTCTAATCTACCTGATTGAAACGAATACCATTCCCGGTATGACGGACACCTCACTGGTCCCCGATGCTGCACGAGCTGCGGGCATTGATATGCCGGAACTTGTTGCCACGCTTCTCGACCTTGCTATCGAGAGACATCAGCGCACCTCATATATGTCCATATAGGCGCCGTAGAGCTATACCGGCTTCTCGATAAGCTCCTGTCCGCCCAGATAGGAACGGAGCACTTCGGGAACCACAACACTTCCATCTGCGCGTTGGTAATTTTCCAAAATAGCGGCAAACGTACGTCCTACCGCAAGACCCGAACCATTCAGTGTATGGACGAAACGACTCCCCTTAAACTTCTCGGGGTCGCGATATTTGATATTTGCGCGCCGCGCCTGGAAATCGCCACAGTTTGAGCATGATGATATCTCCTTGTAATCGTTATAGCTGGGCAGCCATACCTCGATATCGTACGTCTTCATCGAAGCAAATCCCATATCACCGGTACAGAGGATAATCGTACGGTACGCAAGCCCAAGCCGCTCAAGGATATGCTCTGCCTGACGCGTCATCGACTCAAGCTCTGCCATACTTTCTTCTGGACGAGCAAACTTTACCATCTCGACCTTATCGAACTGGTGGAGGCGAATCACACCGCGCGTATCGCGTCCTGCTGCACCCGCCTCTTCCCTAAAGCACTGGCTAAACGCGCAATATCTGCGGGGAAGGGTGGACGCCTCAAGGACTTCGTCGCGATGAAGGTTCGTCAAGACGACTTCAGCGGTTGGGATCATATAGAGATCCTTCTCAGCGATTCGGTAGAGATCATCTTCAAACTTCGGGAGGTTGCCGGTTCCATAAAGAGACGTGGAGTTCGTCATCGAGGGAGGCCACCACTCCTTAAAGCCCGCCTTGTGATGCTCGTCTAACATGAAGTTGATGAGCGCACGCTCAAGTCGCGCGCCATCACCACCCATAACTACGAACTTAGATTCAGCGAGTTTCACCCCGCGCTCGAAGTCGATAATCTCTAGTTCAGGTCCCAAATCCCAGTGCGGCTTGGGTTCGAAGTCGAAGGTGGGCGGCGTGCCCTGGCGACGGACCTCAACATTGAAGCTCTCATCCGGACCGACCGGCACACTGGCGTCTGCGATATTCGGCACGGTGGAGAGAAGAAGACGGGCCTCCTCATCCAGCTGCTTCATCTCACCCTCAAGCGAGTCGATTCCCTCGTTGATCTCGCGTACTGCAACTTTCGCGACGTCAGCCTCATCAACAAGCCCCTGCGACATGAGCGCGCCGATAGATTTGCTCGCCTCGTTGCGACGAGCCTGCAAGGTCTCGACCTGAGCGATCAAAGCCCGGCGCTTCTCATCAACGGCCAGATAAGTATCGACATCCCAGCCATCGCCACGCTTCTGCAGGGCTTCGCCTACCGCAAGGGGATTTTCTCTCACAAGTTTTGCATCAAGCATACGAGATCCTTCAGTTTAGATACATACTTAAATCAATCGTTCTTATTGTACTGTATCCAGCCAGCGAGGTTGATTGATACGTGTAGCAAGAACGGCTGCGCCAAATCCATTGTCGATGTTGACAACCCCAATGCCACCCGCACACGAGTTGAGCATGGTAAGAAGCGGAGCCAGTCCGTCAAAGTTGGCACCATATCCCACGCTGGTCGGAACCGCGATGACCGGCACATCGACAAGTCCTGCAATGAGTGTGGGTAGTGCGCCCTCCATCCCTGCGACTGCGATGATAGCTCTAGCCTCGCGCAGAAGGTCGCGATGCTCAAGGGCGCGGTGGACGCCGGCGACCCCCACGTCATAGAGACGCTCGACGCGAGCGCCCATGCAGCGGGCGGTAATCGCCGCTTCTTCCGCAACGGGCAGATCAGCGGTGCCTCCGCTGGCCACCACAACCAGTCCTCTAGGCAAATCCTCTGGGACAGGTACCGCCGAGGAGATGATCTCAATGATACGAGCTACCTCATGGTAAATGACCTCATGGCTTGAACACGCATCGACCACCGCATCGTGCTGTTCACGGGTGGCGCGAGTCGCAAGAACGAGAGAAGTGCGAAGCGCCATGTTCGCGGCAATACGTCCAACCTGCTCGGGCGTTTTGCCCTGAGCAAAGATGACCTCGGCAAATCCACAGCGGTCCTTGCGGTCTAGATCGAGACGGACATCGATCGTGCCATCGTTGTCTGCAAGAGGAAGAGTGTGCTCAAAGGGTTTCATATAGTTATAGTAATGGAGGAGAGCACAATTAACAATGGGCGATGAAGTGAAAGGGAGCGGCGAATCACCGATGGAGGAGAGCGCAACTCATCGCCAGAGTATTGCGCTAGGGGCGGTACAATGAGAAGGTGAGGAAACGGGTGATGGCTCCATGCGGCGGTCCGGTTAGTGCCAGGCGATGAAAAGTTCAAAAGGTGACGGATTATATACGAGCCAGAGGCGGAAAGGAATGCGGGTGAGAATCTGGATTGATTGTTCCAACGGAGTGACCTCGGCAAAACTAATCGATGCGATCGCTCGTGCGCTTCCCGACACGCGCACGTGGAAAGACGTTCAGCGCTTTATGTTTAGTGTAAACGCGCAGCGTCGCGCCCAAAGTGTTTTTGAGGTACTGGCCCATGCAGAGGCGGCGGCACATGGCGTCGCGACAGAAGAGGTGCATTTCCACGAGGTAGGTCGTGTGGAAAACCTCGCGCGTGTCCTGGGCATTTTTGCGGCGATGGAGATGGGGGGAATCGAAGAGTGGTATGCATCACCTCCTGCTCTGGGCAATGGCACGGTTACGTGTTCACATGGAGTATTGAGCATTCCCGCACCCGCAACAAAGCGCATTATCGAGGCATATTCGATGCCGACAGCACCGATTTCTTATGAAACAGAGGTTGGTGAGCTGACGACTCCAACCGGTGTAGCGTTACTGACCCAGGCAAACGGCATTATAGATGAGCCGCCCGCAGACTCAATCGTGCTTAAAACGAGGGAAATCGCCGGATAATATGTGGCTATTGAAATTTATATGTACTATAACAAATAGAACACGAGCCAGAAGAATCCCGCTAGGAAGTGCGATAATCCTGTTATAGTAAAAGTATAATACCAGCACGAATGAGCACGAATCCAGCACAAAATCGGTTTTTTTTGGAGAGCAGCACTCCCCAGAAGGCATTTCGCGGCGAACACTACATGATTCTTGTTCGCGACGGTGACAGTCACGCTATTCTCAATGATCGGTTGCACGAGAGCAGCTCTTCGCAAGAGACACAGCAAGGGCTTTGCGCTATCCCTCGATCGACCGCTTGTTGACCTTGAGCTCATGTAAGTAACGGTCCGCCCACGGTGCCTTCAAGGAGTGTTTCTCTCTCAACTCTTCCAAGAAGGCAAAATGAACGGTACCGGGCGTGCCTCCTAACACGTTCGGTAACTGCCGCAAGCATCACCATCAAACGCAATTGGAGGTACTACCTTATCAAAGACAATGCAGTCCCTATCGGGAAACTGCATTCACCATGCTAATCCGGGGTGGGTCGCTAAAAGGCGGTTTCGCAAGGTTAATGCAGTTTCGGGATGTGGATAACCTAACTCGAAGATAATGCAGGTAAAAGGTAGTTTTGAGTATTGTTATGCTCGGATGCTGAGCATAATTGATGGAAAA
>Ga0209737_10001671_pt1 | contig 15800 bp, 18 predicted proteins | sample TergutCu122P3_FD_187284 | JGI IMG/M metagenome (GOLD analysis project Ga0209737, IMG submission 187284) | Cubitermes ugandensis P3 segment gut microbial communities from Kakamega Forest, Kenya - Cu122 P3 (SPAdes) (version 2) | ecosystem: Host-associated > Arthropoda: Insects > Digestive system...
GAATTTTGTTATAGGTTCAACAGACGTTATTTAAAGGATTCAATTTTCGACCGCTTGCTGGTCGCTTCTGCCAAGTCTACTCCCTTGACACTTGCGGAGTTAAAGGGATAGTCATATTAATTTTTATAATTATAACAGTAAAAAAGAAAGCGACGGAAATTCAACTGTTGACAAGCTTTATCTTCCTGATTATTATTCATTGAAACAATTCGAGGAAGAAATAAACAAAACCGACAGATATGAAAATTACCGATGGCTTGTTACGCCAGATAAAGAATTTTATTATCAATTTTTTTTTGGGAAATGGAAAGTTATTGAAATGATAACAATAGATGTATCAATTCCTTCTATTTATATGGGATTTGATGAAAACGATAATATACGCGGACAGGATTTGATCGACAATATTATCGGACAGGAACTCTATTTTGGTGCTGATTACATTGCAAACAAAGGGATTGAATATAAATTAGAAAAAGGTTATAAAACATATTCAGTTCCCTTATTAAATCAAAATACAATAATTGGATGCAATTATGCAAAATCATTAGGGATAAACGGAGACTATTTTTCCATTGTGTTTTTTTCATTGGGTATAGGTAAAAAAGAAGGAAGTCGGGATTTTACTTCATTAAATCAACTTTATTTAAAAGATATAAATACAATTTACGCATCTGTAAATGGTTGTATGACTTTTTTATTAAAGAGATGTTGACTATTTAACTTCAATTTTAAATACACACTTGAAATGTAAAACACAATAAAACAGCCGAATCAAATCGTTTTGGAATATGGAGAAGAAGAATCGCAGAAGCATATGTTTTTGTAACAGGGGATTACAGCTATATGAATCTTCGTAATAAATCAAAAAAAGAATTATAAAAATTCACAGGACGTAAATATTATTATTAAATGATCTGAAAGGATATGTCAAATGAGAAAAATGATTTTTTATATACGCTTGATAAATACTACATATCCGATACTGTTATATATTATTATGATGAATTTTCAGAAAAATTAATTATTATCGACAAATCCGATGAATTGAAAATTTATATTAATATTGAAGATATAAATAAATTTTTCGAAAATGCAGAATTGGAATTTTCATAAATTATATTTATACAATTTAATACATAAACAACACGTTTAAGCGGACTTTTGAATATTATTTAACCCTAAATAATATTATTATTACTCCGTTTGGATAGATATGCTGATGCCATTTTTTATGGTATAATACTACTCCCTGTTTAAAATATAGACAGGAAGTAGTATAAGCAAAAAAATTAAAGCTTTCGGTTGTATTTTTATTGGCGAATCCGGAAACGTTAGATGAAAACACAACCAAAAACAAAAACAAGCGAGATAATATTGAACAATCTCTTACCGCTTGGGAGAAAAGCAAAAAAATAAAGATTCTTCGGGGTTGAACTCCCCCAGAATGACAAAAACAGCATGAAATATAATATGAATAGAAAGGAATTTAATTATATGAAAAAAATTGAAATGATTTTAAATTTATTTAACAACACAAACACAACCACACAGCCTGAGCTGTCTTCGGAGATGAAGACGCATTATAGTAATACCCTTATTGACAACGCAAAGGCAAATTTAGTACACGACCAATTCGGGCAGAAGCAGCCGATTCCCAAAAACGGAGGTAAAACGATTTTATTTCGTAAATATAACCCCTTAGGCAAAGCTGTTACGCCTCTTACTGAGGGTGTTACGCCCAACGGTCAGCAGCTTTCTGTTCAGAAAATCGAGGCGACGGTGGAGCAATACGGCGGATATGTTGAGCTCTCCGATATGTTCATAACGACTTCGGTTGATAATAATGTCAACCAGGCGGCGACATTGCTCGGCGCACAGGCAGGTGAAACTATGGACACAATCATCCGCGAAAAATTGAGCGGCGGAACAAACGTCCAATATGCTGACGGCTCCGTTTCAGCGAGAACTGCTCTTTCATGCACAAACGCAAACCACAAGCTGACTGTGCTTGCCGTGCAGAAGGCGGTGCGTTTCCTTAAAAAGCAGAAGGCAAGACCCTTTGAGGACGGATGTTTTGTTGCGATTATCCATCCCGATGTGACGTTTGATTTAACCCGTGATCCCGAATGGATTGACGCGGTAAAATATGCGGGATCGGAAAAATTATTGACAGGCGAAATCGGAAAAATCCGCGGATGCCGTTTTGTCGAAACCACAGAAGCGAAGGTTTTCACAGGCGCGGGAGCAGGCGGATGTAATGTATACAGCACATTGGTCGTTGCGAAAAACGCATACGGCGTTACGGATATTGATAACGGCGGCGTTGAAACAATTATAAAACCTCTCGGCAGCGGCGGAACCCATGATCCGCTCAACCAGCGCGCGACAGTGGGCTGGAAGGCAACCAGAACAGCTGAGATACTGATGGAATCGTTTATGGTTCGTATCGAAACCGCGTGTTCTGTTTAGATGTTGGATGTTGGATGTTAGATGTTAGACATTAGACATTAGACGTTAGATGTTAGTAGGGGCAGACCTTGTGTCTGCCCGTCCGTAACGCCAAAAACCAAGAAAGGAAAAATTATGGGACTTTTCGATGATATTTTTAATCGTGATAAAACAAAAACAAGCAATTTTGACTTCAGGCTGACACAAGACAACATGCACTTAATGCAACCCGATGTAGTTTATGGAATTTCAAAAATGGAAAGCCTGCTTCCACCTAATATGAGAATGGGAGCAACCCCGGACGAAAGTAAGCAAAAGCTTAACAAAATCTTCGGAATAAACAGCGACTATAAACCAATGTTAGAGGATTACAACGGCTTGGGGCACCCCGGAAAATATGCGCGCGATTACGCAGCATACTATTCCGCCGGAAGAACAGGCGAATCATTCGACCACATGGCAAAGGAATACTCGAAGGGAGGTTTTATACCGGATGCAATAAAAAAGGCGTTTGCGCTCGGACGAAATGACGCAAAAAATAATTCTCAGTCGCAGCAATTACCAAACGGAACTATAAATCCGTTTATAAAATTTCAATCCGACAAAAAACCTATTGACATTCCCCCAGACATGGGATATAATAGTAAAAACAGGAACAAATCTTCGGATGCGTCGCACTTGATGACATATGAACCACCGAAGTTTTTATCGTCCCCTGCTGAAAACACTTTATCAAGTGCTGCTGCGGGAGCGGCAGCAGGAGCAGCTGCGGCAAATCCGCAACAAATAAATTCTAATAAAGAAACAACCGATTCAATTCCGATAGGATATATCGGTCCGCAGCAAAACAAAGAAGAAGTAAAGCCGAAAGATGAAAACTCTTTTGATAAATATTTTCCGCCGTTTCCAAGCTTCGCAAATAACAATTTGCCTCAGTTGGGCTTTTCTGATTTTCCTGGATTTTTAAAATGTGAACTAAAGCAAAATACAACAAACGCATTTGCAAACGATTATGTTGGCGACAATGCGGATGAAGCAAAAGTATTACGTGAAAATCCGACGGCAGAGAATTTAGATAAATTCCTTGGATTTAACAGAACACCGGGGAAAGAACCCAATGTAATGGAAAGTTATAGAAGATATGAAGCATATAAACAGCTTGATGAATATAAGCAAAGGAAGTATAACGAAATCACGGATTACGGAATACAAACAATAAATGAGGATAAATTCAGAAAATATATCACGCAAAACGGAAAATGGCTGACAGACAAAGAAAAGGAAGCTTTGTATAAATGGCATAAAAGTATGAACCCTGACATTGATTTTTGGGATTATGCTGCTGCTTTTAATCCGCTTTCTTTATTGACAGGCTGTTCTCGGCAAGAAAAAGATCCGAATCCACCGCCGGAGCTTGAGCCGACCACTATCGCTCCCACTCTGCCGCAAAATGAAAAAGCGGTAAAGTATCGTGAAGCAGCACAAAGCTTTGATGTAGCAAACAATCCGAAATATCAATATGATGAAGAAACGGATACTTATTGGTGTACTACCTATGTTAAGGATGTTATGCGTGTTATGGGTATAAATTTCCCATTAGACAGCGGGAATGGCTTGTATAAAGTTTTTGCAAAAGGATACCGTGGTTCGGAAGGTTGGATTGAAGTTGAAAATGCTAAAGAGGCCTGGGAATATGCCTGCCAAGGCTATCCAGCTATAGCTCTTCACGAAAATATAACAACCGATGATAGTCGTGGTCATGCTCAAGTTATTATTCCGAGTGCTACATTTGAAACGGGAGGAGCTCAGGCAGGAGGAATTAATAAGTTTGGAATGCCGATTGAATCAAGAGAGCCAACAAAATATTATATATATTCACCATAAATAAGAGAAAGGGTAAATAAATGAAAAAAACATTATTAATTATTATCGCAACAGTTATTTTAATTTCATCATGTAGTCCAACACAAAATTCTGTGAGACAAAAAAAACCGGATATTATGATAACAAAAATAACCAAAGAGCATTTTATTGGTTGTTGGCAAATAGCCCCCTCTTTCGCTGCTGGTATAATGGATTCACATTGGTTTTTTGAAGATGGCAAATACAGGTTTGGTTTTAATGAAATGGATGGACTTAAACGAATAATAGAGCGTGAAGGAATATGGAAAATCGAAAACAACAAAGTCGAAATAACTATTGTATCTCAGACTTGCTATGAAGGCGGAAAAATTATTTGGGATGATGCTTTTGGATATATGAGAGAAGATCATGAATTAAAATTAGAAATGATTGAACCTCCTAAAATTCTCATATACGAAATAATTGATTTGCGATATGATTTTAATGTTGACGATATTCATTTTAATGAAGAAAATCAAGGAAAGTATTTAACAGCTACATTTGGAAGTAAACAATATTGGAAAATTAGAGATCCTAAAGATCCATATAAAAAACAATTATGGGAGTATTATCAATCGGAATATGCAAAACCGATTGATCAAAGATGGAAAGACGATTAAACCAATGAAAAAAACATTCTTAATTATTATCGCAACAGTCATTTTAATTTCATCATGTAGTTCGACACAAAATTCTTTGAAACAAAAAAATCTGGATATTATGATAACAAAAATATCCAAAGAGCATCTTATTGGGTGCTGGAATGAGCATCCGGTTTGGTTTGCGGGAGCAGGAGATTCACATTGGTTCTTTGATGACGGAAGATATAGATTCGGATTTAATGAAATGGATGAACTTAAACGTGTTGAAGATCGTGAAGGAACGTGGAAAATCGAAAACAACAAAGTAGTAGTAACTATAAAATCTCAAAACCATCTTGAAGATGGAATAATTGTTTGGGATGATAGTTTTGGATATATGAGAGAAGGATTTGAATGCAAGACAGAAATGATTGTTCCGCCTTTAATCCTCACTTATGAGCTTGCTGACTTGCGATATGATTTTAATGTTGATAGCGAGTATTTTCAAGGAAAAAATCAAGGAAAATATTTAACAGCAATGTTTGGAAAAAAACAATATTGGAAAATTAGAGATCCCAAAGATCCATATGGTAAACAATTATGGGAGTATTATCAATCAGAATATGCAAAGCCGATAAACGAAAGATGGAAAGACGATTAAATATTGTAAGCAAAAACGGCGGGAGCAGCTTCCGCTAATCCGCAGAAAAACGATGATAAAAAAGAACCAAAATACAACGACCCTTTAAATGATTTTCTTTCGCCGAATTTGAAATCATTTGATTCTGATAATTATTTAGAACCGTTTTGGAAACCTTCCAATCCTACAGGAATGCTTCCGCCTGAACCTAAACAAAACACAACCGACGCATTTGCAAATGATTATGTTGGCGAAAATTCGGATGAAGCGAAAGCATTGCTCGAAAATTCAACGGCATACTAATTCGTCTCCAAAATTATAAAAACGCAACAAAAGTGAAATCGATTCACTTTTGTTGCGTGTGTTATATAAATAATTAAAACGTTTAAACGGTCAGTTTTTTATTGTTAAACTGCTAACCGTTTGAATAGATATGTTGATGCCTTTTGGTATAGACATATCAATAAAAAAAATAAAAAAAATGCAGTTATAAAAATTGCGAAAAGAAAGGAATTACACTAAAATGGCAACAAACACAAAAAACACAAAAACAGAGAACGAGGAGTTAGTGGAGGTGCGGCTTTTTAAGGACAGCGAGCGGTATAAAGATGATGTTTTCGTAGCGGTAAACGGCGAATCCTGTCTTATTAAGCGGGGCGAAACCGTTAAAATTAAAAAGAAATTCGCATTGGCGATAGAGGATGCTGTCAACCAACAGGAATATGCCTCAAAATTAAACGAAAACATTAAAAGCAATTGTAAAAGCAATAAATAAAAAAGAAAGGGGTTGCGAAGGACGGTTTTTTGTCGTAACAAACCGTTTGCCGCAATAACAAAAAAATGAACAAAAAATATAACTGTATTTTGCAGATAAAAGGTGAAGCCGTTAAAAACATCGGTTCTGTTGTGCAGTTTGATACTAACAATAAAATAAATTTTTCGTTGGTTGACGGAAGTGCACCCTTTAATATAAGCGGGTGTGACAGAGCGACTCTTACTGTATTAAAGCCTGACGGAAAGCTTTATATAACAGACGATGTTGTTATAAGCAACGCAAAAAACGGGAAGCTGGAGCTTATTCTCCTGTATGAATTGACTCCGTCATATGAGTTCGATAATTATTTGGGTCAGGGACCGGATGATTATTCGGTTGATATACGAAATATCGGCGGAAAAGAATATGAAATGGGAACGCAGGTATGCTTTTTCGGTGACAAGCTTCCCGAACCGCTTTGTGAAAAAACTGTTTACAATATTTCTGCGAAGCTGTATAGCTCGGGAAATTATTTTTACCGGATTCTTATTAGAGATAAAATAATTGCTTTGAGCAGCAGGGGAAGCGGATTTATACGGGAATATATCCCCTCTCCCGTTGACACCGCAGGGTCTTGCCTCTGTACATTGGAAATTTTTATAAACGGTGAGCGGATTTCTTCCTCACGCTTTTCATATGAGGTTATCGCCGATTTATCCCATGAAGGCTCTTTTTCTCCGTCGGAAACCGGCTTTCCTGTAATTAATTCAATGATAAAGCAGGTGAATGATCTTAATTCACATGTGCAGAATTCTGAAAATGCACGCATATCTGCGGAAGCAGACCGCGTTACCGCGTTTAACAGCCTTATAAACAGCGGAACATTCAACAATGCGATACCAGTATTTGACCGTGATTCTTTTAATGAATTTTTAAATAAAAACAACGGTGATATCGGAATAGCGGTTAATGATTTTATATACAGTAAACCTGCACCGGGTCCGGTAATTATAAATGTTAAAAAAGGGGACATTTGGGAATCTCAAGGTTCTACTATTATCCCTGAATTAAAAGGCAATATAAATGGTGTCAATAATAAAACTATTCCGTTAAATGATTATGATTCATATATGAAATTAGTAAATGGGAATATAGGTGACATCGGAATAGCGTTTAATGATACTTCATTTTTAATAAAACCGCCACCGAATCCGGTTGTTAAAACATTAAAAAAAGGTGATATATGGGAAAAAACTGAAAGTGAAGGAGTAGTTCTTCGCGGCAATGTTACTGACCCTAAACCACCCATAGCAAATTATAATTCATTATGGGGTATATATTCATTGCTGTACTCAAATATACCTGTTTCAAGTGATACATACAAATGGTACGGCGGCGTATTGGCACCAAATGGCAAAATATACTGTGTCCCTCATAATGCAACAAATGCTGGTATTATAGACCCTGCTTTAAACACAATAAACACTACATCCATAACAGGATTATCAACATCAACGGGTAAATGGTACGGCGGCGTACTGGCTCCGAACGGTAAAATATACTGTGTGCCTCATGCAGCTTTATATGTACTGATTATAGACCCTGTTACAAATACTGTTAATACGACATCCATAACAGGATTAGTAGGTTCAAACAAATGGGTTGGCGGAGTACTGGCGCCGAACGGAAAAATATACTGTGTACCGAGAAACTCCGAAAGTGTACTGATAATAGACCCTGCCACAAACACAGTAGATACTACAACAATTACAGGACTGACAACAACTGCTAACAAATGGGCTGGCGGCGTATTAGCACCGAACGGCAAAATATACTGTGTCCCTGTTGATGCAACAAATGTATTGATTATAGACCCTGCCACAAATACAGTGGATACAACATCGATTACAGGGCTTACAGGTACAAATAAATGGTACGGCGGGGTATTGGCACCGAACGGAAAAATATACTGTGTGCCGAGAAACTCCACAAACGTACTTATAATAGACCCTGAAAAAAACACAGCAGACACTACATCAATTACAGGACTGACAGGTACAAGCAAATGGGTAAGTGGTGTATTGGCACCAAACGGCAAAATATACTGTATTCCGAATGAGGCCGCAAACGTACTTATTATAGACCCTGAAACAAATACAGCAGACAGAGAATCAATTTCAGTTCAAACAGGGATAAACAAATGGGTCGGGGGTATATTATTTTCTAACGGAAAAATATACTGTATTCCGAGTGATGCTGCAAATGCTCTTGTAATAAACGAAACACCGGAAGTGAATCCATTTGCAATAGATATTTGTCTGTCGCCGAATTTGAATAAATTTTAAAGAGAGGATTTGATATATTATGGAAAACTTAAGAATTTACGAAAAAAAGGCTCAGATACCGTTATATAAGGCTGTCGTATGGTCTGATGACGATGAACACGAGTTTTATTTATACAGCGAAATGCAAAAGGAAAATTTTATTGAAAATATTGAAAATAAATTCCGGTACGAAATAACGGATTATCATCAGGATAACGCATGGATAAACGGTATGGAATTTACAAGCCTGCAGGACGTATATAATACGATTGAAATGGGGGAAGCTGCGTATTTTCGGAAAATTAATTTCGATGCTATGGAAAAAACCGAACAGTTAGAAGAAACAATAACAGACCTGCAGCTTGCGATTGTCGAACTTTATGAAGGGGGGTAGAGCGAAGGCTTTTCCTTCGCTATGGATAATTGATAATTAAAGAAAGGAATTACAATATATGGCTAAAATATATGCAGATCTTATTCGAAAAGGATTAAGAGCAATTGACGATGTTCCGGACAAGCTCCGTGACGCGGTAATAGAAATAATACAAGGAGGATACAGTTGACCGCTCCATAACGCGGGAGCGGCCGGTGACGACTTTAACGAATATTTAGGACGACTTTTGTCGTTTTCTTTAGAAAAGTCGTCAGAGTCGTCGTGCGGGACTGCGGTTTGCGAACCTTGTCTCAACGGCGTTAGGAGAATGCAAGCATTCTCCATGAAGAACATTTATGTTCTTCTTTCGTTATCCTCTATTGAAAAATTTAAAAGAAAGGAAACTACACTTTATGACGATAAATGAAGCTATTACCATTGTTGACGAATTAAAACCGAACGCGTACAGTACAGAGGATAAAATTCGCTGGCTCAATGATATAAACGGACGTATTTCGGTGACAGTACATAACAATAAAAAGTATAATCCGATTAATAACCCGGATGAAATGCTTTTGGTACAAAGCCCGTATGAAAACTTATATATTTTATATCTGATTGCGATGATAGACTACAACAACGAGGAAAGCGGACCCTATACAAATGACATCATGCTTTTCAACAACGCTTTGGATGAGTATAAAAAATGGTACTTGAAAAATGTTTCAAAAAACGGCCGGATTAAAAATTATTGGTAAGAGAGGAATAAAAAAATGAAATTACCGGTATTAAAGCATTATATACCGAAAACGAAAAAACAGACAATAGAATTCCGCGGAATAAACGTCACGGGGACGGCTGCTATTGGGGATTTTGTGAATATGAACAATCTTTGTTCTGAGGAATATCCCTGTCTAAAAACCCGGCGGCAGATGAAAAAGGTTGATATATACAAACGGTTCGGATTCAGCGAGCAGCAAAAAAACGGACGGATAACGGATATTTTTTTTAACGGTGAGATTGCCGTAATAACCGAAAAGCTTGATGATACAGGTGACGAATTATTACAGATATCAACGACCTCAAAAAACTTTATATTGGACAGCCGTCATAACAAGGACGGTAATAATAGTCAGGGCGGTACAGAAGTTTTTGAAAACAACGCGGCAGGATATGAGAGGTCTGTCATGTGGATGAACGGAAACCTGCTTGTTTATCCCGACCGCCTGTATTTTGATGAAAATTGGGAAAACGCATGTAACGGTCCTGTTGTTACACTTCCGCCGCCTTACAGCCAACAGCTTGCCATGACCCGATACGGACCTGATACAATAACGGTCGTATTTAAAAACAAAATATATATATACGGACATCAAAACATAATAAACTGGCTGCTTGGAAAATTTAATAACGGCCAAAAAATCCGTCTTTTTGAATCCGGGAATAATGAAATAAACAAAATAACAACGATAACAGGGAATCCTTATCAGCAAACCGGGGAAGCGGAAGATATAAAGGAGCTTTCCCATTTTGAATTATATGCCGACAAGCTTCGCTTGGTTATACCCCTTGCGGAGGATTCATATGAAATAAAAGGAAATTCCGGTTATTATATCCCGAAAAATTCCGTTACAATAACATCGGATGCGTTTTCAAAAAATTCCGATATGTTTATATTAAACGCAATTGAATATAATAACCGGATTTGGGGAACCGAAGGCAATACCATAAGAGCGAGCGCATTAGGCAAACACGATGAATGGGATGTTTTTGAAGGTGTATCAACAGACAGCTATGCTGTAGATGTAGCGTCAGGCGGAGAATTTACAGGCATGATAATGTTCGGCGGTGCGGTGCACGCTTTCAAGGAGGACTGTGTTTACAAAATATACGGATATAAGCCGTCAAACTACGAGCTGATTCCCATGTCGGTGTCGGGGCTTCCCAAGGGTGCTGCAAAATCCCTTGTTATCGTAAAAGACATTTTGTTTTATAAATCACACGACTGCGTTATGGCATACAGCGGCTCGCAGCCCCAGGATATTTCGAAATGCCTGGGCGACCTTTCCGGACATGCTGTATGTGCGGCAGGGACTGACGGTAATAAATACTATCTCTCTCTTTCAAAGGACGGTATTAAAAAGACATATGTTTTTGACACAAAAACCAAGCTCTGGCATATTGAAGAAGGTGTGGATGTCATTGCGTTCAAATCGGCGGGTGCACATCGGGGAATGTATGCTGTGAAAAACAGCGAGGTTTTTCAATATTGCGATGATGCTGCTTTGAACATAAAAAACCCCGTCAGATGGGAAGCGGAAATGTCACCGATCCATGAGTTTATATCCGAAAAAAAGATATATTCAAAATTTATATTAAAAGTCGAACTGGCAAAGGAAAGCAAATTAAATATATACATGAACTGTGACAAAAAGGGATATAAAAAAATTAAAATGGCAGCTTCAGCCGGCGGAACAGTATCCATACCCGTTATCCCGTCACGCTGCGATGAGCTTAATCTGAAATTCACAGGCGAAGGACCGTGCAAATTGATTTCACTTACCAGAATATACAGGGAAGGGAGCTATAAATAATAATACAGAATGCAGAATGCAGAAATGCAGAATGTGAAAAATGCAGTATTATATATAAAATATGATTAATATAAATTTACCGCATCCTTCATCATCTGATGAGGTTGTGAACCAATTGATTAGTGCGCTTTCTGAGTTGGTGTTGCAGATAAATCTTATGCTTGCGAGCATGGAGCCTGATACTGAAGTATATCTGACGCGGAAAAAAGCTGATGAATAGCGTGAAAAATATTAAAGTAAGGAAAATCATAGCGCGAACGCCATGGAATGTTTTTTATGACTATCTGTATGTCAGGACATAGCGTATTATATGCTCCAAAATAAAAAAGAAAGGATAAAAAAATTATGGGATTTTTCGACGAAGTTGACCGAGTCAAATAACGACTCGTCCGCAAGCGGAACCTTCGGTTTCAACGGCGCTTCGCTGTTTTCAATCGTGATAAAACAAAAACAAGCAATTTTGACTTCAGGCTGACACAGGATAATATGCACTTAATGCAACCGGATGTTGTATACGGAGTCTCAAAAATGGAAAGTTTGCTTCCCCCAAGTATGAGAATGGGCGCATCGCCCGAAGAAAGCAAGCAGAAACTGACTGACATATTCGGAAAAAACAGCGACTACAAACCAATGTTAGATGATTACAACGGATTAGGACACCCCGGAAAATATGCAAAGGATTATGCTGCGTATTATTCAGCAGGCAGAACAGGCGAATCATTCGACCACATGGCAAAAGAATATTCGAAGGGAGGTTTTATAAGCGACGCACTAAAAAATGCGTTTCAACATGGACAAAATGCAAAGAATAATACTCATAATACTCAACAGCAGCAAAACGACAAAAAACCTGTTGACAATCCCCCCGATATGGGATATAATAGTGAAAACAGGAACAAATCTTCGAGAGATGATTCGTTTGGAAATGATTTGTTTAATTATAAACCATTTCATTATTACGATCCGCAATATGAGCCGCTTCTTAATATAACAAAATGGGCTAACGAAACAAAACCTGAACCGAAAGAATTGACAGGGGAAGAACGTAAAAAAGCTATTGAACAGCTTTCGACGAGCGATTAGGAAAAGCTTGCCGCAGGCAAAAGCACAGGCAGAGTTCCTATATATGGATTGAAAGTAACCGAACAAGATGTTCTGGAACGCAAGCAAATGAAAAAGAAAAATGACAATCCAATAGTTGAAAGCCCGGAAAAACTAAAACAGAAATTTTTAGATTCAATAACAACAAAACAGTTAATGGACTATATCGTTGGAAATGATATCGGAGTCAAGGCACCTGACGGAGCAATTATTAACAGTATGGATCTATTGGTAAAAAAGAACAGGGAAATTGAAAGAGATAAAATTCTTGAAGCTTTAACGTCTGAACAAATGAGGGATATTCTTTTAGAAAATACATCATTAAAGAAGTTGGGTTATGATTGGCCTGAGGGTATGAAATTTAACAGTATGGATTATTTGGCGAAAAAAAATGTAGAAATAGAAAAAAAATTTTTTATAATACTTTAACTTCAGATCAAATAAATAATATTATCAATGGTAATACAACAAAAATCGAATTACCTGACGGAATAGAATTTAATAATAATGATATTCAAAAGCTAAAAAAATATAAAGATGAAATTGATGAAGTCAAAAATAAATACTCAGTTCCGTCTCGTTCGTATTCAAGCGGAGAAGATTGGACTCTTGACGAATTAAGGTTTTTTAGAGATTCAAATCACGGAAAAAATATGTCTTGGCCTTCTGATCCTAACGCTCCTATTAATATTGCAAAAAAGAAGTTTGATGACGAATGTGCTGATAAAGGGTGGAAAATTACATATACAGACGCATACAGACCGCAAATTGTTCAAGCACATTTTTATGAAATTTATATTGGTAAAATATCCAATGATGGTCACGGAAATCTATATGAAGTTGCCTACCCCAGAGCTACTGATGATCACAATACAGGAAAAGCTTTTGATGCATTAGTTACGGATAAAAATGGAAATTCATTAAACGGAAAAAATTTGTCAATTCTGAATTGAAAAAACTCGCAGACGAATGCGGTTTGAGAGTTGATAAATATGGTGATTTAGTTCATTTTTATATAAAATAAGGAGTGATTTTATTATGAAAAAAAGTATTATTTATTGTTTTGTATTGGTGTTTATGTTAATTTCCTGCAATAATTCGAATAAGGAAGCAACGCCCGATAATTCCGCAAAAAACATTTCGCAAACGACTGCATATATCGAAAATACGCAGGTGGAAAGTACGCCACAAACAGATGTGCAAACATTGTTTGGATTTACAAATAACGCCGGAAGCAAGCTGATTGTTTTGCCCGAAAATAATATTAATCCAAAATCTATGACAAATTTTAAATATGCAATCGGCGAAAACGGCAAAATATATAAAATCGAATACAGCCATTATAAAATATGGAGCGATGAGGAAAATCCCCGTAACATAGAGGAGGATAGCTGTGTTTATAAATTTTTAAATAATCAAACTGCAGCTGATAAATTTTATCTATTATTAACGCAGGAAGAATATGAGCAAACTACTGTTTATCAAAAAACTGCTAATTCAAGTCTTGCAACGGCATCTGAAAAATTAATTGAACAGTGCAGTAAAATGGCAGGTCGAAAAATAAAAAACGGCTGGACGCTTTGCGAATATCAAAATGGAATAAAAATAAGTTTGGTTGAGTTTGAAAAAAACGAAAATGATTTATTGGCATGGGTTGTTTTAGAGGACAGTAAATCAATCAGATATTGTCCGTATCCGGCAGAGCTTTCGGAGGACGGCGAGCATGGATGGAGCGGTTATGATAAAGGCGATTTGAATATGAATGATTATTTCGGAGATAGAGAGTTTATTTTTCGGGTTTTGTGCGTTATCAAAAATCAAAATGGGATATCTGTTTATCTCGAGCGGGCTTCGTATGAATTTTTATTAATTAAATTATTTGATTTTCCGAATGCAAAAACCGTATCCGGTCATTATTTTATGGGTGGGTATGATTTTTAAAATTCTCAAACAAAAAAATGTTAATTATTTGTACTAAATAAACTTTAAAACGCAACATAAGTAAAATTAATTTACTTATGTTGCGTATGTTATAAAATATCATATTAAAATTCATGTGAATTGAAATAGTCAGTTCGCATAGAATCATCGTTGAAAAAAACGAAAAGAAAGGAAGAAAATTAAAATGACAAAAAAGAATATGAACGGATTTGAATATGAATCACCTTCCAAATATAATGGGAAATACGATACAAAAATCACATCCAAATTAGAAAAAGCGGATAATGCGCCGGCTTTTAATTATGACATGAACAAAGACCAGTCATACAAGGCATTGCAAAAAAGCGCGCAGGAAAACGGAAGGCTTGCCATGAAAGACACATTAGGCGAAGCGGCGGCTTTGTCCGGCGGCCGTAATAATTCATGGGCGACAACGGCGGCTGCAGGCGCGTACAACAGGTACATGGGCGATCTTAACGACAAAATTCCCGCTCTTCAGCAGGCGGCACACGACAGGTACAGATACGAACGGGAACGGGACCAGAAATCCCTTGAAAACTGGATGAACCAAGGAAATGACGATTATCAGAAATACCTTGACTGGGCTGGAATAGAAGACGGCCAGAATAAATTCACACGGGGAATGTATGAATTTGACCAGGATTTTGGCGAAGGCAAAAGACGCTACGATCAGGATTTTGGCGAAAACAAAAGGCGTTACGACCAGGATTACGGCGAAGGTAAAAGACGTTATGATCAGGATTTTGGTGAAGACAAAAGACGTGACGACCGGAATTTTAATGAAAACAAAAGTCAGTCCACTATAAAAAACAACCAGACCTCTGCCTCACAAAAAGCTGATGAAAAACAATTTTTATTAAATATGAAAGCACAATTTCAAATGAGGGGACAAGCGGTTCCGCAATGGCTCGATGAAGAAATAAGGAGATTAAAATAATAATGATTAAAATAACAGAAAAACTTATCCCGCCCGCATATAAAAACGCGCGTCCGGGCATAATGCGGACAGGGTTCCGCGGAATTACATACCACGAAACAGATAATACATCAAAAGGCAGTAACGCAATGGCTCATGCGAACCTGCTTTATAACGGCTGGAAGGATGCGAACGGCGTTAT
>Ga0209737_10001672_pt1 | contig 15793 bp, 17 predicted proteins | sample TergutCu122P3_FD_187284 | JGI IMG/M metagenome (GOLD analysis project Ga0209737, IMG submission 187284) | Cubitermes ugandensis P3 segment gut microbial communities from Kakamega Forest, Kenya - Cu122 P3 (SPAdes) (version 2) | ecosystem: Host-associated > Arthropoda: Insects > Digestive system...
TATCATGATTTTTCACCTAAACTACTACTATTATAGTAAGCCTCCAAATGTTACTGTTCTAATAAGATCCAAAAAGAAAGTAGGATAAATACCAACAACAACAACTAAAACCACCAAAACACCCAAAGCCACCTTCATACCCACAGGAACATCAACAACCTTATGCCCACCACTACCACTACCATCAACATCAACATGGCTATCATCGACATTATGTGCATCTACTTCCACAGACTCCCCAGGTGCAGTCCCAAAGAAAACCTTAGAAATAAACCGCAGCGAATAAGCAAGAGAGAACACCGTTGCAACCAACATCAAAACCGTAGGCAGAATATAAAAAGAGTCAACCGCAAGAACCTGAACAGCCCCCATAAAAATAAAAAATTCACTAATAAAACAAGCCAACGGCGGCGTACCAGCAATACTTAAAGCCGCAATAATACCCGAAACAGTAGAAAACGGCATCTTACCAGCCAAACCACCCATCTTACCAATATCACGCACCTCAGTCTGATGCATAACACCCCCCACCGTAAGGAAAAACAGACCCTTACTAACCGCATGAGTCACAATATGCAAAACAGCACCAGTCACAGCAATCGACGACGCCAAAATAATAGCAGACCCACCAACCACACTAACAGGAAACAACGAAATACCAAACATAATATAACCCATATGAGAAATACTCGAATAAGCAATAACACGCTTAACATCCGTAGCATACAACGCCAAAAACGAACCAAAAAACGCTGTAACAACAGCAACAATCGAAAGCACATGCAAAAAACTCACCGCAAAAGACGCATCCACCGCAGGAAAAACAACACCAAACGCAATCCTAAGAATAGCATAAGCACCAGCACTAATAATAACACCACTCAACAACGCAGACATCGGCGCAGGAGCCTCAGAATGAGCATCAGGCAACCAAGCATGAACAGGAAACACCGCCATCTTAACAGCAAACCCACCAGTCAAAGCCAAAAGCACCCACTTAGCAACACCAGGAACAGCAGCACCAAGCAACAACCCCTGCGCACCCTGCACACCACCCACAGAAAACATCTCAGTAGTACCAGTCAACCAATAAATCGCGCCTATACCCAAAAGAACAAAAACCGCACCAGCATGCGCGAAAATGAACAATTTAAGAGCAGCCTTATAACTATTACGATAACCCCACTCACCAACAAGAAAATACGCTGGAACAAGCATAAGCTCCCAACAGAAATAAAACAAAATCAAATTCGAAGTAAGAAACACACCAATCAAACCCACAGAAAGCATACAAAGCAGAGCATAATACGCAGCTAAATTCTTTTTACCAGACATATAATTAATACTATAAATTGACGCAACAAAAACCAACACTAAACTAACCAAAGCAATAGAAACACTCATCCCATCAACAAACAAAGTGAATTGCGCATTACCTAAACTAGGAATCCACCCATACGTCTCAACCCACTGATTACCACTAACACTATCTAAAACCGTTGGAATAGTACTCGCAACTAAACACAAATTAACAAGTGCAACTAACGCAACAAAAACAGCCGCTGCCTTAGGAGACTTCCTACCAACAAGATAAACAAACGGAACACTAATAGAAGATACCGCAAACACAGACAATAAAACAGGAAACACCATACTAAACCACACTCACTTCGAATAATATTACAAAGATTTCTATCATGATTTTTCACCTAAACTACTACTATTATAGTAAGCCTCCAAATGTTACTGTTCTAATAAGATCCAAAAAGAAAGTAGGATAAATACCAACAACAACAACTAAAACCACCAAAACACCCAAAGCCACCTTCATACCCACAGGAACATCAACAACCTTATGCCCACCACTACCACTACCATCAACATCAACATGGCTATCATCGACATTATGTGCATCTACTTCCACAGACTCCCCAGGTGCAGTCCCAAAGAAAACCTTAGAAATAAACCGCAGCGAATAAGCAAGAGAGAACACCGTTGCAACCAACATCAAAACCGTAGGCAGAATATAAAAAGAGTCAACCGCAAGAACCTGAACAGCCCCCATAAAAATAAAAAATTCACTAATAAAACAAGCCAACGGCGGCGTACCAGCAATACTTAAAGCCGCAATAATACCCGAAACAGTAGAAAACGGCATCTTACCAGCCAAACCACCCATCTTACCAATATCACGCACCTCAGTCTGATGCATAACACCCCCCACCGTAAGGAAAAACAGACCCTTACTAACCGCATGAGTCACAATATGCAAAACAGCACCAGTCACAGCAATCGACGACGCCAAAATAATAGCAGACCCACCAACCACACTAACAGGAAACAACGAAATACCAAACATAATATAACCCATATGAGAAATACTCGAATAAGCAATAACACGCTTAACATCCGTAGCATACAACGCCAAAAACGAACCAAAAAACGCTGTAACAACAGCAACAATCGAAAGCACATGCAAAAAACTCACCGCAAAAGACGCATCCACCGCAGGAAAAACAACACCAAACGCAATCCTAAGAATAGCATAAGCACCAGCACTAATAATAACACCACTCAACAACGCAGACATCGGCGCAGGAGCCTCAGAATGAGCATCAGGCAACCAAGCATGAACAGGAAACACCGCCATCTTAACAGCAAACCCACCAGTCAAAGCCAAAAGCACCCACTTAGCAACACCAGGAACAGCAGCACCAAGCAACAACCCCTGCGCACCCTGCACACCACCCACAGAAAACATCTCAGTAGTACCAGTCAACCAATAAATCGCGCCTATACCCAAAAGAACAAAAACCGCACCAGCATGCGCGAAAATGAACAATTTAAGAGCAGCCTTATAACTATTACGATAACCCCACTCACCAACAAGAAAATACGCTGGAACAAGCATAAGCTCCCAACAGAAATAAAACAAAATCAAATTCGAAGTAAGAAACACACCAATCAAACCCACAGAAAGCATACAAAGCAGAGCATAATACGCAGCTAAATTCTTTTTACCAGACATATAATTAATACTATAAATTGACGCAACAAAAACCAACACTAAACTAACCAAAGCAATAGAAACACTCATCCCATCAACAAACAAAGTGAATTGCGCATTACCTAAACTAGGAATCCACCCATACGTCTCAACCCACTGATTACCACTAACACTATCTAAAACCGTTGGAATAGTACTCGCAACTAAACACAAATTAACAAGTGCAACTAACGCAACAAAAACAGCCGCTGCCTTAGGAGACTTCCTACCAACAAGATAAACAAACGGAACACTAATAGAAGATACCGCAAACACAGACAATAAAACAGGAAACACCATACTAAACCACACTCACTCCGTAAGTCAGTATTATTAATATTACGATTATTATGAAACCAACAACTGCTGCAGCTAGATAATTTCGGTAGTTTGATGACGGGTCTTGTTTAAGCGTTAAAGCTTTCTGGGACTTTGCTGTGTCACTAACCTTTTCACCAAACTTATCTATGTAACGTCCAAATAGTGTATCTTCTACACGGGTAAGTCCTTTGGAAATCTTAGTTGCCCCTTTGCTAATCACATCAAGAAAACGCCCAAATAGTGCGTCTTCTACATGATTGAGTCCTTGAGAGAGCTTAGTTAAACCTTTTACGATTACACTATAGAAGTCGTCAATGAAGTATGCACGCTTTAGAAGTACAGTTAAGGGGTTATTTGTTTTTGCGATATTACGTATTACGTTAAAGCCTTTATAATAACTAATGTACACAAGAAGACCCGTTGGAATAAGTAACGCAATGAAAATTGGAAACTCGAGGCTTGTAAAAGCAGTAAACAGACTTGCAACTTCAACATTTAAGAAATGCGCAACTATAGGCTCAGATAAGCCCCATATGATACAGAAGAAAGCCAAAATAGCCGCTGGTATTAACATAATTTTAGACGCTTCATGAACATGACGTTTTTGCAGATGCTCCGATTTGTTCCCCATGAACACTAAAATGAACATACGCATACAATAAGCAAAAGTTATTGCTGTTGTTGCATAAAGCAGGATAGTTTGTATTAAACCAGCAGTCGTTGCAATTTCAGAAATACTAGTTAAAATTAAGCCTTTACTAAAGAAGGCCGCAAAAGGCGGCAAGCCACTAGTTGTTATAACCATTATAATCATTAAAAGAAAACTTATAGGCATAACTTTACGTAAACCACCCATTAACCTCATATCACGAGTACCAACAGCATGTATTATACCACCTGCCAAAAGAAAACCAAGACCTTCAAAGAAAGCATGACTAACCATATGAAACAGACTTGCAAACCAACCCTCACCTATTAATCCACCATGAGACACAGCCGCACCTAAAGCAGCCATCATAAAACCTATCTGACTAATAGTAGAATAAGCAAGAACGCCCTTAAGGTCTGTTGTAGTTATAGCAAGTGTTGCGCCAATGAATGCTGTTATAACACCTATCCAAGCGATTGTTGGGAACCATAATGGAACTAACTGTTCAATTAAAGTTGGGGCTATTGAGAAAATTAGGATAAATCTGGATAGGAGGTAAATACCAGCTTTAACCATGGTGGCTGCGTGAAGAAGGGCACTAACAGATGTTGGTGCTTCCATTGCACCATAGAGCCAAGTGAATAGGGGGAATTGGGCTGATTTTGCTATTGCGCCGCCTAAGACGAGGAAAGCAACTATAGTCATCAGGTTCATGTCAAACATGCCTAGTTGTATTCCAGCTATTATTCCTCGAAAACTAAATGTGGCAAACATGCAATATAGTAGTCCTATGGCGGCAAGCAGGCATACATCGCCTATGCGAGTCATCATGAACACTTTGATGCCTGAGCGGATGGACGCGGGTTTTTTGTACCAAAACGAGATTAGTGTATAGCTACATAAGCCCACCATTTCCCAGAATATGAACATTTGAAGCATGTTGTCAGATAGAACTAGGCCTATCATGGAGCCTATAAAGAGTAAAATGAGGTAATAGTATCGGGTTAAGCCGTTTTCGCCTTTCATGTAGCCAAGTGAATATATGGATATTATTAACGCAAAAAATGCTATTAGACATGTAAAAAGCACACTTAATGGGTCTACATATATTCCGGCGCTTATTTCAGGTATCCAAGAAACAGTGCTTGTTATAGCTTCTCCGTGCCACATTGCAGGTATTAGGGTGACTGCTAATAAAGAGGTTAAAGCTGCAATGATCACCACATAACCGTTGCGTGCTTTTTCGCTGTATTTTCCTATTATTGGAACAAACAAGCTTGCGAGAAGTGGTAATATCCAGACTAGCCATGCAGAAATTACTTCTATTTGCATTATTCTTCAACAACCTCTTCTTTTTCTTTGTCTATGTTTACTTCTTTTTTGCGGATTAATTTGGGAATTTTGTCAATGTCGGTTATTCCGTATTTTTTGGATAAAATAACTAGTACTGCAAGTATGACTGCGCTTGCGGCTGTTTCTGTTGAGAAAGCAAGTATGAGTAAGGCTTCGCCAATTCCGTGACTTACGGCGAATAGAACGAAGTTCATTGTAGCGGCTATTGCTATTAATTCGAGTGAAATGAATATTTTTATGAGGTTACGTTTAGTTAGCAAGCCGTAGATGCCAATTGATAGCAGTATTATGGATAATATTATAAAGTTCATTTAATTGGCTCCTCGTTCTTTCTTGCGTTCGTGTAGTACAATAAATATGCCTAAAGCGATTGTTAAAACAACTATCGCTTGTAAAATTATATCCAACCCTCGTAACTCCCATAAAGCTACGCCAAGGGAAGCGGGCGAAGTTTCCGAAGGTGTTCCGGAAATGGGGAGGAAAATGGCAGGTAATGATAGTACAGTTCCTCCGCCTATTAATGCAGCGAATTTTTTAGGTGATGTTTTCTTTTTTGTTTTTTCGCTAAGCATTTCTCCTGAGAGAAACAGTATAGTTAATGTTCCTATGCCTACGGCGAATTGAAATACTGCACCATATATTGCATTGTTTAGGGCATAAAGTAGTGATATAAATAGGAAAGTTCCTGCTAATGCACCTACAGCATAGTGTACTTCGTCTAGGAACAGGGCTAAACAGGCTGAAATAATTAGTCCTATAGATAATATTTCAAGTATCATTTGTTTTCGCCTTGACTATTTGGTTTGGTTTTCTAATTAATGTTTTTTTGTCTATGACGGCTAATTCAAAAACGTCTGAGTTGATAATTGCGTCTCTTGGGCAACTTTCAACGCATTGGTTACAGAATATGCATTTGTTGAAGTCGAATTGTGGTCGACGTTTGCCGTCGACTTCAACTATTGTTATAGCACCTGCGGGGCAGTCGCGTGCGCAGACTCTGCAAGCAGATCCTGCTATTGGTTTTACGTCAAAGCTGAATTCTATGTTGCCTAGTGAGATAATGTTGCAGCAAGAGATGTTGTATTGTGGTTGGCCGCGGAAGTTTTCTGAGAGTTCTGGTTTTACGAAGGGGTATTTTGTTGTTGCGGGTTTAGTAAATATATGTGATACGGTTCGTTTGATGATTGTTGTTACTGCTTGTATGTGTCCCATTTTTACATCACCCAGGGGATTACCCATGTTATTACTGCTAATGTTGCAAGTAGTGAAAGTATTGCTCCGGGTAACATTATTTTCCAGTTCAAGTTTAATACTTGGTCAAGGCGTAGTCTTGCAAATATTGTTGTCAAGTATTCGCTAATTATTACAACTATTATCACTTTAAGAGTGAACCATAGGGCGTGCCAGAACCATGGCACTCCAAAGAAGACAGGCCCGTTTGGTCCTCCTAGAAATAGTGTGACTATGAGTGTTGCTCCGAAAACTATCTGTACATCTCGTGTTAAGTGTAAAAATGCAAGCTTTGCGCCTGTGTACTCTGTTTCTAAACCACCAACTACTTCTGACTCAGAATGAGGTACATCGAATGGGTCTTTTTCGAGTTCTGCTTGTATAACTATTATAAATAACATAAAAGCCCATGGAGCTAATATGAAGTATGGAATTGTTTGGTTTTGAACAATGCCAAATATGCTAAGTGTTCCTGCGAGAAATGCTGGTGAGAGAGCAAGTATGTATAAAGGAATATCATAGCCTAAAAATTGGGTTAAAACTCTTGCAGATCCAATTATGCCATAGGGGTTATTTGATGCCCAACCTGCTAGAAACAAAATAAAGTTTGCAATTGTCGCAAAAGTTAATATAATAAGTAAGTCTCCGGCAAATCCAGATGTTGATAAAACACTAGCACCATCAATTGGGATAAAGCAGAAAGCAAAAACCATTACTACAAAAGCTGCCAAAGGAGCAAACTTGAAAACGGTACGCTTTACACCTTGAGGTTCAATGTCTTCCTTTGTTAATAATTTTATAAAATCTGCTAATGGCTGTAAAATGCCGCTTGGCCCAGCTACCATGGGTCCGACTCTATTTTGGATACGTGCTTCTATTTTGCGCTCTATCCAATCACAGAATAGGGTTAATGCTAAAATGAACGTAAACCCAGGAAATACAAGTATTCTAAAGATTAAAATGAGGTAGTCAATCATTTTAACATCACCTATCAGTGCATGAGAAGCAAGGGTCTAAGCTTACAAAGTTAGCAGGCACATCAGCTATACTGCCACCAATAGCGGTTTTAAAGAACGATGGCAAATTCGCAAACGTTGGTGTTCGTACTTTTACACGTTCAGGCATTTCAGTACCGTTACTTTTAACATAATAAAAAAGCTCACCACGTGGAGCCTCACAAGCGTTAATGGCTTCGCCTTTTAATATTTCACGAGGCACATCAACTTTAATTGCACCTTTAGGCATATTGTCAAGGGCGTATTTTATTATGTTTATGCTCTCTTCAACTTCATCCATTCTAACATTCATTCGTGCCCAAACATCGCCTTCAGTGTAAACAATTTCTTTAAACGGAATTTCATCATAAACTTCATAAGGCTCATCCTTGCGAACATCAACAGCGTATCCAGAAGCTCTTGCAACAGGCCCAACAACACCCAGACGGATAGCATCTTCACGGCTAAGGACACCAATACCTTTCATACGTGCTTTAATGGTTGGCTCATTTTCATATAACTGTTTATAGAAAGGAATTTTTGTTCTAAGATTCTCAAGAACTCCAATTATTTTTGAAGAATCAGCCTCTTTTAAGTCACGCCTTGCACCACCCATGGTTATTATGGACTCGTAAACACGGTTTCCACAGGTTAACTCTATTAAATCCATAATTGGTTCTCTATCTCGCCAGAAGTATTGAAACAGCGTTTCGTAACCAATTTCTAAACCAGCATGACCTAAAACCAAAAGGTGACTATGAATTCTGTTAAGTTCCAAAGTTATAACGCGTATGAATTGAGCCCGCCTTGGAACAGTTATATCTAAAATTTTTTCTACTGCACCAGAAAAGCTCCAAGCATGTGGACCATTACAAATACCACAAATTCGCTCAACCAAATAAACGTTTTGAATGTATGATCTTGACTCAGCAGCTTTTTCAACACCACGGTGAACATAACCAAGTCGGGGTTCAACCTTAGTTACAATTTCACCTTCAACACTTACAGAGAATTTTTCAGGCTCAATTAACGCTGGATGTTGAGGACCAATAATAATTTTAACAGTTTTATTATCATCAACAGTTTCCTCTGGCTCCTTTTTTGAAGGAACTAGTTTAACTTGGTTTGCTATAACGTCTTTTCGCAGAGGATAAATGCCTTCAGGCCAGTTTTCTGACAAAACTAGACGACCTGGAGAGGGATGATCATCAAATATTATGCCAAATAAGTCGTTTCCTTCCATTTCAGCAAAAGCTGCACCGGGAATAATATCAGTAATAGTTTGGATATGTGGTTTATTTTTTGGAACTTTTACTTTAATAGTGTAGTAACCGCTTTGACTTCTAAAGTGATAATAAACACAAAGATTAACACCTAGATCTAATCCCGTAATTGCCACCATAGCTGTTTGAGAATCTGCAGCGAGCATTGCTTTAATTACATCACGATGCGTTTCACTACTTGCGGTAAATACTGCTCTGCCCAAACCATTAAGTTGAACAGAAATTTTCCCATTTAACTTATCCTTAACTGCTACAAGAAACTCTTCACTACAATTACTACTACTCTTTTGCAACTGATTTCTCCTCCGCCGACATTACTACATCTACAGAACCACACACTGGAGCTGTAGAGTTCTTTTTAGATTTTTTAAATGATGTTATCGGTTGTTTTAAAGTGTTAAGAAGCTTTACAACACCGTCAATTATTGCCTCTGGACGTGGTGGACATCCAGGAATGTAAGCAGTAACTGGAACAACCTTATCCGCGCCACCTACAACGTTATAGTTACCTTCAAAAATTCCGCCACTACAAGCACAGGCACCAACAGCTACAACAAATTTTGGCTCAGGCATCTGATCATAAACCCGCAATAAACGCTCAGAACACTGCTGAGTAACACAACCACTAACTACCAATACATCAGCGTGTCTAGGAGAAGCTTCAAGTTTTATACCAAACCGTTCTACATCATACTTTGGAGTAAACAACGCGACAATTTCGATATCACAACCATTACAAGCACCACTGTTAAAATGTATAAACCAAGGAGAATTTATTCGCGCCCAAGTCTTTGTATCAACCATTAATCTTTTCCTCCTCCGTCTAAAAGAACAAAACCGGAAACAAGAAGTACCCCCAGGTATAAAACAAGTAAAATGGGATTTACACTAGCAATTGCTACAGAGGCAAATGCGAGCAAAAGTACGGCTGAATCGAAAATCACGAAATAAATAAGGTATCTATAGAGAGAAATGTTAATTTTTGGACTGCTGAAGACCACTTTTTCGCCACATGCATAACCCATTTCATGATTAACACCATGTTTAGTTTTAGGAGCTAAATGTCTTCCTATTGCATATATCACATACGCTGAAATAAAAATTAAGATAAAAGCAATTATGGCACTAATGCCTAATGGAAAATCAATCATTTTCTGTTAGCCCTCCAAGTCTAAACATTTTTTACACAAGACGCCTCACAGCAACTATAGGTTACATCAATTTACTATGAGGCATATTAACTTGACGCATATTAAGCCTATTTATACCAAACCAACGTAAATTTGCAATGTGAAAAATAATGTTTAGCACATTAACTGACAAAAAACCACTTCTTTCAGCTAAACGCCCAAATATGAACTATCCGATACTCTTGCGTTCACCCATAAGATTCCGAACTGTCATATATGAAATAGACTATAAATTTTTTAATCAACACACCCTTAACGCGTTTATTTTACCACACTTTTATGATAGCACCATAAAAGGCAAACCTTTGCTACTTTCAACATAACCGGTAAGTCAGAATTTCATAAATTCTATGGCCTCTCATTATGAATTATCAAAGCTATAGCTGTACTGAAAAATTAACATGTTATAAAACAACATCAATTTTTAGCTAAACAAAAAATTAAATGGAGATAATTTGAAAGTTTAGAAACATTTTTCACGTATCGGATCTATAATAGTTTCCAAGTTTTTCGCTACAGTATTTTTTAGATCCATCGGGTGAAGAGAGCCATTAAGAAAATCTTTTTCTAAAAGGTCAAATGTAGAATAGTAAACATCTCCGCCAAATTTACTTGGCCGTTCTACTTTTATTTCTGGTATTAATGGAAAAATGATGAATCGTAAAATGTCTAATATCGGGTTGTCTTTTGTTTCTTTTAATGGACAATACGCATTTTTAATTGCTTGTTCTATATCAATACATGTGTCTGTTATAGATATGCCTGAACCTGGGCTGGATTTTGACATTTTTTCTCCAGGCCCTTTAAGAGAGCAGATTAGAGGTGTGTGAACAGCTACGAAGGGGTGACCGGTTATGCCGACTGCTTCTCTGCCCATCATGTGGACTTTTCTTTGTTCTAATCCACCTTCGGCTACGTCAACATCCAAATATTTCATATCAACCACTTGCATAAGGGGGTACCACATTTGAGATATTGTAGCATTTTCAATATCACGAGCAATTTCTGCCATACTTCTTAAACCTCTATTTATGCTAAATGCACACGCTAATTTCATAATGTCAAGTTGGTATTCTTTTTCAAACTGGTAATCGGATCCCAAAACAACCTCAGCGTTTAAACCAATTGCTTTAATGGTTTTTCGCCACACCTCAACGTTTTTACTTAACTCCTCTCTAGTATTTTTTCTATTTAAAAATGCATGAACATCAGCAAGCAATATTTTTACTTTAAACCCAACTTTCTCAAAATCCATCAATTTAACCATAGTCATAAAATGGCCTAAATGAGCAGGCCCACTTGGTTCATAGCCACAATATACTACAGGACATGTTTTCTCGTTAAGTAATTGTTCCAACTCTTTTTCAGTAACTATTTCACTAGTATTTCGCCGAATTAACTCAAGCTTTTCTTCAACAAGCATACACTTAATCGTCTCTCACTGATTATCAAAAGTAGTTTATTAATTATTTATGTTTGCTGGAGTTACATACAATAATTGACTTTATATTAAACATGAAAACTTATAGTAATGGATAGAACATGTGAACACATCATCTAGTTATAGCAACTTGATTAATGTTTTACTATATGTAACCGTCGTGTTTGAACCATCCGCTAATGTCACTAAGTGTAATTGCAGCTAACGCCGTTTTGAGAGCTTTTTGCAAATCCTCCCAAGACCTAGCCTTTAACCGCCTCAAAACCGCCTTCACCTTTGACCACATAAGCTCAATAGGATTCAAATCAGGCAGTAAACAGGCAAAAACCAAACAAACGCCCCACGATCAAAAATAGGATCCAAAGCTCCCGCAACCTTATGCGAAGACAAACTATCAAGCAACACAACATCCCCAGCATTCAACGTAGGAGCTAAAACATACTTTACATACAACGCAAAAATATCCCCATTCAACGCACCTTTAAACGATACAGACGCCTCTACCCCCGATAAACGCATTGCAGAAAGAACAGATGAACGCTCAAACCTCGCGTCAGGAACATAATCCTCCACCCGAACATGTTTTTCACCCCAACCATACAAACGAGTTAAAGCTAAATTAACGCCACATTCGTCAAGAAAAACAAGCTGCCCAACCTCCAAAGTTTTTTGCAGCTCTTGCCAATCTGCACGTTCTTTGACTACGTCTGATCGTTTTTGACCGTTTGCATGAAGCATCTTTTTTTAAAAGTCAGTCCAAGTTTTTTAAACACACGACTAAGGCCAGACTCTGATATGGGTAAATCGTATTTTTCAATTAGTTCTAAAAGGGTGGTGTCAGGAGTTTTTTCTACTTCTGTTTTGATTTGGGATATTTGTGTGTCGTTTAGAGCGGATTTTCGGCCACAGTTTTCATATTTTGGCATCCAAGAACCCGTTCTACGATATAGTGCCCAAAGCTTTGTCACAGAACTCTCACTAACAAAAAGCCAACGTGCAATATCGACTTCTTTTTCATTATTCTGTTTGTGTTTAATTATTTTCTCTCTTTCCTCAACAGTAATTGGCTTTGGCATAACAACATAAACAACTAACACATAGTAAAACTTTTCTCATGTTGCCATATTAATCACATTTCTAAGTTCAGACTCATTACTAACTATGTTATCAGGCGCACCTAATGCAAAAGGCGAAGCTGCGCTAAACACAGTACTAAAAGAAGAAAAAGTTAACACTACCACAAACAGTAAAACCATAAAACTACAACTTTTTTTAACACTCATCTTTGTTCCCTCTGGCAAACCACTTTCTCTGTGACAACAAAAACATAATCATCATTGTAGTTTGGAGTTCTCAGGTGCCGCCTGATAAACACCATCACCACAACTACAACAACACCCACAAAGAGAAACGTTCCAATCCACAACAGAAAAGACGAATGAAACACAAAACTTGGAGGCTGAATTTGATCTGGTTGTTGGGGTTGATTGATATCAGGTGTTGCTGCCGGGTTTGTTGGCAGTGTTGTTTGTGAGGGCAGTGTTGATGAAGATTTATCCGTGATAGTAATCGTTTGAATGCTGCTCCAGTCACTTGTCACATAACTATGTATAGACCACGCGGTAACTCCCATGACAGAGGCCATACTGCCACTCGCTGCCACGGTATCATACAAATAACCAATTTTTGCGTTGACTCTAAAATCTATTTGGGAACCGACAGGCGCAGGATATCCGTTTACACGAGCGGGCCACGATACGACAGTATATTCAGAGTTTGATTGAACACGCATTGGATAATCATGCGCTAACCAGTAGCTCCATTTTTCAACAATCCTGTTGTCAACACTCCAGTTGTCACCACAAGGGCTCTTAGCTTCAATTATGTAATAAAGATTAACCTCATTACCGTTTGCATCGATATAGGGCGTAAAAGGTTGGTTTTTTATCGTAATCTTTATCATACACCCATCTGCAGACGGGTTATCATGTTTTACAGTGAATTGTGGGACAGACGGTTTGGAGATTGCGTGTACATTTGCAGATGTAACTGTTAAAACCAGTAGACTCGACAGTAACAAAACAACAAGTACTAATGTCAAAGTTCTACTTGTAGAGTTCATATTTAATCCCTAACTCTGCAGGTTTTTGGTAATATGTTTATCTAGTTTTTCAAGAATTTTAACAGTCTTTTTAGGTATCTCCGACAACTCCCAATTATCACCTATCTTAATTTTATAAATACGCGACAAATGTACCAAAACATCCAAAACAGAAAAACGCGCCAACAATTTATGCTCAACTAACACATTACGCAACTGATAATAAAACAACAAAGCCACAAAATTAACAAACATCCAACCCTCCACCTGAAAATCATCCCGCACAAACATCCGATCCGCACAAAGCACATTCTTAAAACTATCATACATCTGCTCAATATCCACCCTAGACTTCAAAATCTCAAACACCTCACAAGCCGACACCCCAAGACTCGTAACAACACCAATAGTCCCAAACCTAAACTGATTCTCATAAAACAAAGAAAGCCTCCGCTCCACCTCCAAAACATCCACCTCCTTACCCAACAAACGATCCTCATCAATCCTACCCAAAACATCCCTCTCCTCCTCCACCCGCAAACCCTCATCCAAAAAAACAACCACCCGACGACCCCCCTCCAACACTTTATACTCATAAAACCAAATCACCCGACGACCATACCGAAAAAAACCACCAAACTTAGCCTTATCACCCCCCTTTAAAACCCCATAATCAAGCAAACTCGAGTTCCTCTTCAAAGGCAAAACATACTGCAAATTCGCCTGCTCCAAAGCCACAACATTTGCCTCCGAATAAAACCCCTTATCCCCCACAACCACAGCATTTTCAGCTCTACTTTCTTTAACAGAGAGCTGCAGAGTTTTAACACTATTAACTGAACCTACAACAACTCGAAAATAAGCGGGCATCATACGATCCAAGGAAAACAAGTAAAACAAGTTTATTTGAGGAACATATTCACCTTTATTGTTATGTCCTAAAGTGGAAGATATTACATTTTCAGAAAGAGAAAAAACATGGGTAAGGTCTACAGCTACGTATTTGGATCCTTGGATGTAGTGTTGCATGAATTGGTTTATGGTTTCTCTTTCGGAGCCTATTTTTCGTAGCATGGGGCCTAGGGTTTTGCTTGTGAGGTCGGCGTTGGGAAGGGTTTCGGAGAGGTAGGATGTTTTATAGTAAAAGTCTGTGTTTTTTAGTGGGGTTTGGTGTATGAGGCGGAAGGTGGCGAGGGTGAGGATTTCTTTCCACCATGTTGGGTAGTGGGTTTTTAGGTGGTTGATGGTTTGTTGGTTGGTGTTTTGTATGAGTTGGGTTGCGCCGTGTTCTTTGAGGGTTATTTTTGTTCCGGTGAGTTGGTTTTTGATTTGTTGGTGTTTGGGTGGGATGAGGCCTTCGGGGGTTATTTTTCCTAGGTATTGTTGGCTTATTTTTTTGGCGCGTTTTTTGTTTTTGTCGTATTTGCTTGTTATTTTGCGGAGGTAGTAGTTGGTGGTGCCTTTTTTTGTTTTGTGGGTTTCTATGGTTGTGCCTTTTGTTTGGTGTTTTTTGGCCCATTCGGGGATGTCCATGGTGGTTCTATTACCAATATTGGTAATATGTTTTTTAAGTGTTTTGTTTTTTTGGGGTTTGTTTTGGGGTTGTTTTTGTTTTTTAGGTGAAAATTGGTTGTTTGTGAACTGTTGAAAAAACATATTACCAAAAAAGTGAAGAGTTACGGTTTAATAGAAATTTTGATAATCAAAAGGAAGAACAAGCACTTATAACTGCTGAAAATGTGAACTATTCATCTATTGTATCGCGAGAACATTTTAATATCCACTCAGGAAAAACAGAAACAGACATTCCTAAATATACTGAACCAGCTTGGGCTAATTTTATTGATTCAAAAATATTAGACTATTATCAAGCAAAATACAAGTACCTACAACGTCAAATATCTCCCCCTAAAATAGAGTTTTCCTACACAGCAAATGTTACGTATCTTTCTCAAATGCGCATATACAACAGTCCAGGTGGAAACATGACCTATCAAAACGAAATTTTCCCAGGGCATAACAACACCGTTGTATTCTATGACATAGACAACTCGGCATTTTTAACATCCGCTGACTTTATGGTTTATTTTGCACATGTCTTTTACAAAAACCAATCTGGATATCACCAGTTACAACCAGATTTTGATTTATACTTTTCTAACTGCTATCTTGTAGAAATGGAAC
>Ga0209737_10001673_pt1 | contig 15792 bp, 8 predicted proteins | sample TergutCu122P3_FD_187284 | JGI IMG/M metagenome (GOLD analysis project Ga0209737, IMG submission 187284) | Cubitermes ugandensis P3 segment gut microbial communities from Kakamega Forest, Kenya - Cu122 P3 (SPAdes) (version 2) | ecosystem: Host-associated > Arthropoda: Insects > Digestive system >...
CCGGGCCTTCTGCTCTTTGCCGCCGTGCGCGGCCTGCTGGACGGAGATGCGCGTACGCGCCCCGCCATGCTCATTTCGTTCTGCGGTTTACTGCTGAACATCCCCTGCAACTATCTGCTGATTTACGGACGCTACGGTCTGCCCGAACTGGGCGGTGTGGGCAGCGGTGTTGCCACGGCCATTGCCCACTGGTTCATGGCCATCTCTCTCATCTGGTACGTGCGCAAAGCTGCCTCCTACAAAGATTTGCAGCCGCTGTTCGCTCCTCTTTGGCGGGGCCTGCCCGGCATACCGCGTCTGGATTTTCGCCTTATGTCGCGTATTCTGCGTATCGGGGTGCCGGGCGCGCTGGCCTTGCTGTTTGAGGTGAGCTGTTTCGCCATATGCCCGCTGCTGCTTGCGCCCCTGGGTACGATTGTTGTCGCCGGACATCAGGTGGCCATGAATTTTACCAGCCTGTTGTTCATGTTTCCGCTTTCCCTGTGCATCACATCCACCATCCGCGTCGGACGCTGTCTGGGCGAAGGCGATGCTGTTGCGGGACAAACTGCAAGCTGGACGGCGCTCACCGCAGGTTTTGCCATGGCCTGCGTCACCTGCATCGGCATCATCTTGTTGCGCCACGAAATAACGGGCCTGTACACGGCCGATCCTCTGGTGCGGGCACTGGCGGCGACTCTTTTGTTGTATACGGCGGCTTTCCAATTCGTGGACGCCACCCAGATTATCTGCGTGGGGTCGCTGCGGGGCTACAACGATACGCTGTTCATTTCCGCGGCGAGTTTCGGAGGCTATTGGTGCCTGGGGTTGCCGCTGGGCTTTGTGCTGGCGCGCACGGATCTGCTTGTGCCGCATATGGGCGCGGCGGGCTTCTGGACGGCCTTTGTCATTTGCCTGAGCTTGCTGGCGTGTGTCTTTCTGTGGCGGCTGCGGCGCTTGCACCGGCTGGGTCCGCAAGCCGTGCGTCGCCTTATCGAATGTTGACGTTATTCCAATGCTAAATCAAAACCGATAGACAAGGCCGCGATGAAACTGGATAAAGCCCCCAGCCTCTCTCAAGCCGGGGGGTGTGAGTGGATATTGCTTGGGGACTACTCCAGGATACAGTCGTCCGGGGGTTGACTGTCGAGCGAACGATAGGCTACTAAAAAAGACATTCTGAGACAAATTTATTAAAAGATGTCTGCCGTGTATGCACGATAAAGCCAAAGCAAATAGTATGATGCCTTTAAGGCGCCGATGCCGTCATGGGAGTGGCGGATGCGGCGTTGAGGTGAAGTCGCATTTTTTTGGGGGCAGCCATGGAAACGAACGAAGATAGGCGAAGCCGCCAAAGACGGTTCACGGACAGGCGCTTTGCCGATAGGCAAGATAAAACCAAAACAAATAGTATGCCTCTATCGGACCTTAACGCGCATCTTCTTCGCCCGCGTATAAACGCGCTTTTAGCGCAGGCGATACAAAAACCTTTAACCATCGTGTGCGCGGGCATGGGCTATGGAAAAACGCGCGCTGTGTATGATTTTGTGCAGGAATGCGCATTTCCTGTCATGTGGCTGTCATTTGCCGATGCAGAGAATCTCGTTTCTTACTTTTGGGGAATGTGCGTCCGCGCTGTCGCCCAAACGAATGCACCGTATGCCAAAGAATTAAAAAAGCTCGGCTTGCCCGATACCGCCGATAAACTGAGTATGTACTTTACTCTCCAAAAACGCGCGCAGCCGAATAAACGACGGTTATTTGTGGTTGACGACTTTCATCTTGCAAAAGACGCTGCTGTGCTGAATTTTCTTGAGCAGACCATCATCATGATGCAAAAAGATTTTTCCTTGACGTCTACTCTTCTGATTTCTCGCGAAATGCCGGCGATCAACATTTCCAGCCTGATGGTCAGAAACATGGTTTGCATAATCAACGAGAGTGAGCTGAACTTTACCGAAAGCGAGCTCCGTCAGTTTTTGCTGCAGCAGAATCTGCATTCTGAAACAAACAGCCTGTCCAAAATCCATACGGATACAAGAGGCTGGGCCTTCATCATAGATTTCGTCGCGCGGATCTTGAAAAAAACGCCCGGCTACATGGGGTATGCCCGAAGTGCCATACGACAGGATATTACCCTGTTGATCGAGGCAGAGGCCTGGAATAAGCTTTCCGAGCCGCTCAAGCGCTTTTTTCTGCGACTTTCCCTGACGGATCACCGTCCGATGGAACTGGTGAACATTCTGGCCGGGGGAGACGAAAAGCTGCTTGCCGATCTGCAACAGCAAAACGCTTTTGTCTACTATGACAGATATATGGACTCTTATCGTATCCATCGCCTGTTTTTGGATTTTTTGCATACCAAGCAAGGCATGCTTGCTGATGATGAAAGACGGAACGCCCATAAAGCGATAGCCGATTGGTGCGCTCAAAACGATTTTATTATTGACGCCTTGTATACTTACGAAAAAATAGGTGATTACGAATCTATTGTATCTATCCTTTTTGCATCCTCTCTGGAATTATTTCAAAATATCGCATCTCATACAGCGACGATCTTTCATCGCGCGCCGGAGGAAATTTTTGACCGTGTGGAGTTTTCAGCCGCAGTGCATATACATTCCGTCATGTGCACAGGCGATTTTCAGAAAACGCTTGATCTTATGCGGCATTATGAGGCGAAATACCTCCGCTTGCCTGAGGATAACGCTTTTAAAAATCAAATGCTTGGCTGCATTTATTATCTTTTTGGGGTTTTACGCATGGTGCTGTACACTGTGGATGATTGCTGCGATTTCGATATATATTTTGCAAAACAATATGAATGCTTGAAGAATTTTCCCGTGAATCCGAAATGCTGGTACCAACACCCGGGCGCCTTATGGACAGGTTTAGCCGGCAGCGCCAGAGCCGGCGCGCCGCAGGAATACCTTGACACATTGACCCGCGGGATGCAGTACACACAAAGTTGCGTCAAGGGCTTAGCAATGGGCATAGAGGATTTATGCCATGGTGAATTGTTGTTTTATCAGGGCGATACTCACGAAGCGGAGATCTATGCCACCAAGGCCATGGAGAGAGCCCAGGAATATCTGCAATGTGAAATTATTTTCAGGGCACTGCTTATTATCATGCGGATCGCCGTTTTCCAGGGAGATTACGCAAAGCTTGGACTGGCGTTGAAAGACGCGGAAAGGCAGCTTACCGATCATGAATGCTCCATCCGTTTTTCAACGTATGATATCGTTCTTGGTTGGTATCACTATATCCTCGGCCAGCAGCAGAAGATGCCCGGCTGGTTGAAAGAAAAATTCACATATCGCCCATACGCAACCACTCTCGAAAACTTGGGAAACTATATAAAGACAAAATATGCTTACCAGGCAAGGAATTACATTGACCTGATGGAATATTTGGAAAGAAAGACACAGAAGGGAACAATTCTGTATGAACGTGTGGAATCGCTGGTCATGAAAGCCTGCGTACATGTAAACATGAATGATGAAAAAGCGGCGCTTAATGTTTTGCAGGAAGCCTATGAAACAGCGCTGCCCAATGGTCTTGTGACGCCCTTTATCGAACTGGGCAAGGATATGCGGACGCTTATCGACCTTGCCGAAGGCTGCCAGGAGTGCACTATTCCAAGTCCATGGCTGAAAAACATACAACAAAGAGCGTCTGCATACTTCCGGAATCAAACGCGGATTATATCTATATATAACAAGGTGCACGGAATAGATAACAAAACACTGTTATCCCCACGGGAAACTGTCATTCTGCACGATCTGAGTGACAGGCTCTCCCGATCAGAAATTGCCGCCAAGCACGCTTTGTCAATCAACACAGTGAAGCAGCATATCAACAATATTTATAACAAGCTGGGAGCTTGCAACAGGGCTGACATGCTGCGTATTGCTGCCGAGTATAAACTTGTATAGCGATATATATAGCATTGCAACTTTGAAATGCTGTTATGCAAGTCATGCTGGGCATGGCTTACTTCAGGGCGGCGCGTAACCTATTTTTCAGAACTTCCGCGGTAAAAGGCTTGACAATATAGTCCATGGCCCCAGCCGCAGCCGCCTTGATTTCCGAATCATGATCCGCATTCCCGGTGAGCATGATCACAGGCAGATCCTGAAAATTCGGATTGCCTTTGAGCATTTTCAACATTTCAAAGCCGGATACATGCGGCATGTCCACATCCAAAAGAACGAGATCAAATTTCAGGTCGTCTGTTTCCAGCAATTTCATGGCGGTATTTACGGCATTGGTCGTAAATACCTCGAACTCCCCACGCAACAGGACTTTGATTATGTCGAGAACTGCGGGCATATCGTCCACCGCCAGTATGCGTTTCGTCTTCATACTCCAGACCTCGCCTGTTGTTGACTCAGATTAACAATTGAAAATGCTCATTTGCTCTGGCGATGCAAAGCGGCGTCCGCCGCGTAGGCGTAAGCGAAATGTATTTTCGCCGTCAACGCCGAAGCGAGCGTTTCAAAGTCAAATTGCCTTAAATATGAGTCCCATGAAATATATCTGTAATCCGTTTTGCCGCATCATCAAATTCTGCTTTGATAATGTGTTCTTTCAACCATGTTATCAGGTCATCGTTTGTATCGTAATCCGCGCTTTCCAATATGCCCATAGCGCCATCTACGCCGTTCATATCGTAATTTATAAGGCATTGGCGCAGTTGCGCCAAAACTGCGAAGTCGGGAGTATCGAGACGCGGTCTTCCTGTTTTATGGTCCTGTTCCATAAGCCAGGCCTTAATATTGCTTACAAGGGTTTCCGTATCATGCAAAAAAGCGTCGTTTAATGCCAAAATTCCCTCCAAATCTCCGGCCTTCGCCATATCTTCCAGATCCTGGCCTCTGTTCCGTATATCATCTGCGCAGATGCCGGCGCTGGCACCTTTCAAGCCGTGGACATTGATGGCATAGTCGGGCAAGTTTTCCGCCGTTACACGCCGTAATTTTTCTATGACAGCGGGTGTATTTGCGGCGTAGGAACGCAGGACAATCTGGTATATTTCCATCTCTCCAGCGTACATGTCCAATCCTTTTTCAACATCCACATTTGGTATTTCTGGCAATTCGGACAATGTTGTTTTGCAATGTATTTTATCCGTTTCATTCACCGATTCGGAGGATAAGGGTTTTACGGAAGATTTTTCTTGAGGTTTATCTCTGACCCATCGCTTAATAATTGTATCCAACTGTATAAGGCTTATGGGTTTGGACAAAAACGCCTGGAAGCCATTGAGCAGGAACATTGCCTCATTACCGACAATGGCGTTGGCGGTAAGCGCGATAATTGGAATATGCTTTGCATAGTCCGTGCCTATTGCTCTTATACGATGCGCCGCTTCAATGCCGTCCATTTCCGGCATCATGTGATCCATAAAAATAGCGTTATATTTAACTTTTTCAATGCGGATGGCGTCTATGGCCTGCTGCCCGCTTGTTACGCAGTCGACCTGCATTTCGTAAGGTTTCATCAAACCTTTAGCTACATCCAGATTGGTAATGTTATCATCTACGATAAGAACTTTGGCATGCGGCATTTTAATACGCACAAGCTTTGAGTCTTTATCTCGTTTATTATTCGAATAGCGGAAGCTTTTTAAATTATTTACAACAGAATCTCCTATCGGAGTGTCGGTGACAAATTTCTGTTTGAATCTTACTGTGAAAACACTGCCTTTCCCGTATTCGCTTTTCACGGTGATCGTGCCTTCCATTAATTCAATCATCTTTTTTACAATGGCTAGTCCAAGGCCAGAACCTTCTATTGTTCGGTTTGCTTTTACGTCCACCTGCGAATAATTAAAAAACAATTTATTAATATCTTCTGGGCGGATACCTATTCCTGTATCCTTGACCCAGGCCGTCACCCAAACCGAGTCGCCATCCTCTGTACGTTCACTACGTATTCCGAGTTCAACAGTACCCATATGCGTGTATTTAAAAGCATTTGATAGAAGATTGCTTAGAATTTGTTTGATTCTAAGTTCATCGCCGTAAAGGCGTGTAGGCATGTCCGCGTTGATATTCAAATTAAATTTTATTGGTTTATCATATATTCTCAAAATATTTTGTGTAATGGTATCATTTATCAGGCTTGGAGTGTCGTATTCATTGAGTGTCAATTCAAATTTTCCAGCTTCGATTTTCGAAATATTCAAAATATCATTGACGATATTCAAAAGTGTCGACCCGGCGTTAAATATCTTTTCAAGATTTATCTTTATTTCTTCGTCCAATCCTTCGCTTTCAAGGATCAATCCGGACAAGCCAATAACGGCATTGAGCGGAGTCCGCATTTCATGGCTCATGCCTGCAAGAAAGTCGCTTTTAGCGTTATTAGCTGCTTGAGCTTTCTCAATCAAAGCCCTGTTGCGCACATGCGCCTGTTCAATCTCGTTCATCATTTTTTTATGCTCGCGCAAATCGCGGGCATACCCAGCGACTACATAGTCGTCTCCATAGGCGACGCGGACAAGGGTAACTTCTGTCGGTACCGGTGTACCGTCTAATAATTGATGCATCCACTCTGTGACACATTTGCCTTCTTCAAACGCTTTTTGGATACATGCTCTGGCTTTTTCGGAGGAAAGCAGCCCATCAGGTTGGCATTTCGGTGAAAATTTATAAAAATTGTCTATAATCTCTTGTTTATCCTGTAAACTAAATAGCCGCGTATTTTCCTCATTACAGTCAAAGAGCTCAAAATTTTTATTCCATAGATGACAGGCAATGGGCATTGCGTCCAATAAAAGCCTGGTGCGTTCGTGGGCTTCGCAAAGTTTGGTGGCGCGCGCGTTACGGATCACCGCGCTGCCCATCACACGGGCTACCGAACGTATGATGCTGATTTCATCTTCCGTGAAGGTGCGCTCGCTTCTGTAATCGACAAGGCTGAATAGACCCCAGAATTGCTCTTGTAAAAAGATCGGGATCATGGCTATTGCTTTAATGTCGTAAGCTTTAAACAAATCCTGGCTGCTCCCCGGCAGTTCGGCGATCGGGCTGTTTATGCATCTGCCGTCCAAAAACATACTTGTCCATTCGGATCTAGCGCTGTATGGGAATTGCAGCCCGATGGGCACAGGTGTTTTCTGCTTGCCGACGTCGCTCAGCCATCCATATGCATGGGCATAATTAAGTTCGCCATCTATAATTTCTTTGCCCCAGATCTGGACGCAGTCAACATCTGCGGAACGGCCCACTAGCTCCATGCTTTCAATAAGCGCAGCGTTAATGGCAACTTCGCCTTCTGCTGAAAGCAGCATTTCCGCCGCACGATTCGCTGTACGCATCAAATTTTCACGCTTTTTGATCGCTTCCGCCATCTTTTTTTCAGTTATGTCCATCACCGCGCCCATCACCCTGAGAGGGACACCCACGCTATCTCTCAACGCACTCCCGAATGCGCGAAAATTCCGATAGCTCCCGTCTTTCAACATGAGGCGGCATTCAGTATCATAGGGAGTTCTTCCGGTGTAATCATTCAGATGCGTTACGAAAGCATTAATCGTTTTTTCCTTGTCTTCCGGATGGAGCCTGCTGCTCCAGCTTTGAAGCACATCCGGCAAATCGTGTTCATCTGAGAAGCCCAGCATATGGCGGAATTCTTGCGACCATATGAACTTGTTGTTCGGGTTTATCGGGTCTTGGGGCACGACATCCATATCCCACTGTGCGATGTCCAACACTTCGTTTATGAGCTTGCATCGCATCAAGTCATATTCCACGGAATGCCAGTATTGCCCATGGCCTTGTTTAACAAGCGAGCTGCCTGCGCTTCCTCGCCGGATAGAAGGTTTGAAGAGGCCCCTGCAATCGTCCGCCTCGCTGACATCAGCAAAGCGTTTCAATTCACGCAGCAAACCATTTGTAAATTTGTTTGCCACCTTTCTCGTTAAACTTTCATTCATTTTTTGCTCCTAATCGCTATTATGCTGCTTTTTCTTAATCGAGACCGTCGCACGGCAAGCTATAATGGCATGTTGAAAATACCGGATAGATTTAGAAAGTTTCTAGAGCAGGCAATCTGGTTTTTTAAAAATTAATTCAAGTGATTGCATGAATCTGTGTCTTCTTTAAAGATATTCTCGAGCCATAATAAAAAAAATTAACATGGGCACAAGACCCAACAAGGTTTACCTTATTGTTAAAAAGGACTATTCTAAAAAATATAAAGTACTAGTTTTGATTTAAAATTGGAATACGCGGCAGAGATGCCGCGCCGAAATGCAAAGCATTCCGAGAGGTGAGGCGAGACCGCGTTCTCGCCGAAGCCGACAAATCAAAAGCGCAGGACGCACGTTTGATTTTAAATTGGTATTAGAGCAGCTTATCTTTGAAAAAGCGTCACTGTTCAAGCGCAATATGCTATAGCACTCTGCTCTGGCTTGTCTCCCGTACAGCCATCAATTCGGCGTCCGGGTAGCTTTTATACAGGCTTATGAACAAAGCAGCCGCCTCATCAAACTTGTCAAAGGGGCCGAAGCCCTGCACCAGGCTGGCCTTGCCCGGGCTTGTGGAAGACCGGATGCGGATATAATAGCGCTGAGCCGGATCCTTGTCGTTGCCTGCCAGTTCCAGGCGCACCTTGGTCAGGCCTTTGCCCGCATAGTCCAGATATTCCGCTGCTGCCCTGGCAAGATCAATAACACGCCCTTTGACGTAGGGGCCACGGTCGTTGATGCGCACCAGAACCGTTCGTCCGTTGTTCAGGTCCGTCACTTTCAGGATGGTGTTGAACGCAATGGCGCGGTGGGCCGCAGTGAAACTTTCCATTTCATGGACTTCGCCCCTGAGCGCTACGGGCCTGCTCTGGAAATATTTGCCGACCCATGATGCGATGCCGTATTGCGGAAGTTCTGCGGAAGGGGGAGGGAGGAGTCCGTGCTTTTTGTGCCTTACCCAAGAGTGCGCGGCAGCCTTGCTGTTCAGCGGGGCTACCTTGGGCTTGGTTTTGCTCTGGCTGTGCCCTTTCTTTGTTTGTTTAGGGTTTGGCGCGGCGGCAACAAGCCGCATATCCTTTGCAGCGGCGTCCGCCGCCTGCGCCTGTCCCCAATACAATATGCATAGGCACATTGCCATGCTGAGAGTCCAGAAAAATCGAAAGGCGACCATAATGCCTCCTGCCGGGCGTCCGGCAGTTTGCTGTGTTGCTTGCGGTTTGTGGATGTATGCGCAAGGGAGCAACAAGTAGTCTACTTTCGCTTAAAAGGGCGCGCGTTGTCAACTTTGGGACAAGATACTTGTGTCGCGTCAAGCGACACCGGCCGCAACCACGTAACCGGCCGCAAGCCCTGCTACGCTTCCAGTGTGCCAATCTGGCCTGTTTCCAGAAACTTTGCCTCGGTATCCGTGAAAAATTTGGAAAGGATACTGTTGGAAACCAGCATGCCGCTACGGGTAAAACGCAAATAGCCGTTGCGGATGCGGATGAGTCCCCTTTCGTGCAGGGCATGGATGAGCGCCTTGTGGTCGCGTAAAAAATCCCGGCCTGTCAGGTTGTGGTAAGCTTTGACGCGTAACCCCCGGGACGTGCGCAGGCGCAGCATGATAAGTTCCAGCACCCGCGCCTGCAAGGTGAGCGTCTCCGCGTCAGCGTCCGGCGCGCCGCTTTTTACCGCAGCCGCCCATTCGAGCGCAACAGATGGATTGGTCCAGCGCCTGCCGTTTACCGTGGAAGTGGCGGAAGGGCCGAGCCCCAGATACTCCGCGCCCTCCCAATACCCCAGGTTGTGGCGGCATTGAAAGCCCATGCGCGCAAAATTCGAAATCTCATAGTGGATATAGCCTGCGGATTCCAAAATTTCCGCGCCTTCCACATACATCAGAGATTGATCCCGTTCCGGCGGAAGCTCCACCTTGCCGTGCCGCCAGTCTTTTTCCAGTGGCGTGCCCGGTTCCAAAGACAGGCCGTAAAGGGAAAGATGTTCCGGCCGCAATTGCAGGATCTCTTTGAGCATCGTCAGCCACTGCCGCACCCCTTGGCCGGGCAAACCCCATATGAGGTCCAGGCTGAGATTCTGCACGCCCGCCGACCGGGCAGCCATGACCGTGTGTATGGCATCACGAGCGTTGTGCATGCGGCCGAGCATTCGTAAGTGTTGCGCGTGGAGGCTTTGCACTCCCACGGATATCCGGTTGACCCCGGCGTTGAACAGATCCGGCAGGTAATGCCGTTCCAGCAGGGACTCCGGGTTGCCTTCCAGCGTAATCTCCGCGCCCTTCTCCAGCCTGAAATAGCGCCGGATGCGGGCAATCAGCGCCGCTATCACGGAAGCGGGGAGAATGCTGGGCGTGCCGCCGCCGAAAAAGACCGTGGAAACTGGCTGCCTGCCCAGTCTGTCGCCCCACAAGGCCAGCTCCAGCAACAAGGTGTCCACATATTGGCGCACCAGGGAGGAGGCGGCTCTGTTTTTGCCGAGCGATTGGGAATGGAAGGCGCAATAGCGGCATCGCGCGCGGCAGAACGGCACATGTATGTAAAGTTGCATGGGGGTGCATGCTAATCTGCTTGGAACAATCGCGCAACAGAAGGCATGCCCTATTTGCCAAGACAAGCAAAGAACGTTATGAAAGAAACTTCTTCTCATCCTTACTTTATTTTGAGGCGATATTGTGGACATACGTTTTCAAGCTGGCGGCCCCGCCGCCTGGAAGGCCGACATAGCCCTGCTTTTCGTCTGCCGGGAAGATGCGCCTGCCGACTGCCAGCCAGAACTGGCCGAGGCCGCGCCCTGGTTCACCATCTCGCCCGGTTTGCGCGACTTTCGCGGCGAAAAGGAAGAAAAGCTCCTGCTCTACGGCTTACCTGATCTGCCGTTGCCGCGCCTGCTCATCACCGGGCTCGGGCCGCGTGAGGCATGCACGCTCGATGTTTTCCGCCTGGCCGTGGCGGGCGCCGTGCGCCGCTGCAAGGATTTGGGGCTGGCCTCCATCCTGCTGCCCGCGTCCGCCTTGGCACACTTGCCCGGCGGCGGCTTGCGCCTGCTGGAGGAAGCTGCCTTTGCGGCCTGCACCGGTCTATACAACGGCAAAAAATGGCAAAACCGCAAGGACGAGGAAAAACCCGATCCCGAATGGCTTGCCTTCGCCTTTACGGAGGCATTCGTGCCCGATGAAGCCCGCGTCATGGCCCGGCGCGGCGAGCACAGCGCCCGTGCCGTGGCCCTGGCGCGAGATCTGGTGAACACGCCGCCCAATTTGCTCAGCCCGGCCGCTTTGGCTGACCAGGGCGAAGCACTCGCCAAGCGCCACAACATGCGTTGCGAAATCTTCGATAAAGCGCAGATCGAGGCCCAGGGTCTGGGGGGTCTGTTGGCCGTGGGCGCCGGTTCCGCCAATGAGCCCCGCCTGGTTGTGCTCGAATATTGTCCTGCAGGCTGCGAGGGACAAAAACCCCTTACCCTGGTCGCCAAGGGCCTGTGCTTTGATTCTGGCGGCCTGTCGCTCAAGCCTGCCCAGAACATGCATCACATGAAGGGCGATATGGGCGGCGCGGCCGCCATTCTCGGCGCGCTGGAAGCCATAGCCCTGGAAGCCATTCCCCGTCGCATTGCCGCAGTGCTGGCCTGCGCGGAAAACATGCCGGATGGAAACGCTCTGCGTCCCGGCGATGTAGTAACCACCCTTGCGGGTTTGAGCGTGGAAATCCTCAATACCGACGCGGAAGGCCGCATAGTTCTTTGCGATGCCTTGTGTTACGCCCAACGCCGCTTTGCGCCCGAGCTGCTCGTGGATATCGCCACCTTGACCGGCGCCTGCGCCGTGGCGCTGGGCAGCCAGATAGCCGGTCTCTTCTGCACCGATGCCGCCCTGACGGAACATCTGCGCGTTCTCGGCGCGGCTGTCAGCGATCATGTCTGGCCCATGCCGCTCTGGGAACCGTATAAGGATCTGCTCAAGAGCGAAGTGGCGGATTTGGCCAATATCGGCCCGCGCGAAGGCGGCGCCATCAACGCCGCCATCTTCCTTAAACAGTTTGTGGAAAATGATGTGCGCTGGGCGCACATTGACATGGCAGGCACGGACCGCACCGAAAAAGGCAGCGCCCTTGCCCCTGTGGGCGGCAGCGGCTACGGCGTGCGTCTGCTCGTGGAACTGGCGAGATCGACCGTGTAGAGCATTGCCATTGTGCAATGCTCTCTCTGCTCTAGGAGCGTTTTTAAGCTATGAAAGTATATCTGATTGGCGCGGGGCCTGGCGATCCCGGTTTGTTCACTCTGCGGGGCAAGGCCTTGCTCGAAAAGGCGGATGTGATTGTCTATGATTATCTGGCCAGCCCTTCCTTGTTGCAGTGGGCGCGGCCTGATGCGGAACTGGTGTATGTGGGCAAGAAAGCGGGCGATCACGCTCTGCGGCAGATAGAGATCAACAGTTTGTTGGTGGAAAAAGCCAGGGAAGGCAAGTTGGTTGCACGGTTGAAGGGGGGCGATCCCTATATTTTCGGTCGGGGCGGCGAGGAGGCCGAGGAACTTTTGGAAGCGGGCATCGAATTTGAGGAAGTGCCCGGCATTTCAAGCGCCATCGCCGGGCCTGCGTATGCGGGCATTCCACTTACGCACAGATCCTTCGCCTCTTCCGTGACCTTGATTACCGGACATGAAGATCCGGATAAGCCCGGTTCGGCGCATAACTGGAAGGCGCTCGCCGCCGGAGCCAATACGCTGGTTTTTGTGATGGGCATGAAAAATCTGCCGGAAATTTCTCGCAAGCTTATCGAGGCCGGTTTGCGGCCGGATACCCCGGCAGCCCTGGTCTATTGGGGTACGACACCCCGGCACCGCAGCCTGGTCTCCACGCTGGCAAAATTGCCGCAGGAGGCCGTGGCGCAGGGCTTCACCAATCCTTCGCTCATCGTGGTCGGGGGCGTGGTATCGCTGCATGACCGCCTGAACTGGTTTGAGAAAAAGCCCCTGCTCGGGCGCGGCGTCGTAGTGACCAGGGCCAGGGAACAGGCCAGCGGGCTTGCGAATATGCTTGCGGAACTGGGTGCGGATGTAATCCAGTTCCCGACCATCAACATTTCCCCCCTTGCGGAGTACGGCGAGGTAGATGCGGTTGTTGCAAAACTGGACGGCTATGACTGGCTGGTTTTCACTTCGGTTAACGGGGTAAAGCATTTCTGGCAGCGCTTGGCCGCTTGCGGCAAAGACAGCCGTGCGCTTGGCGGACGCAAGGTGGCGGCCATCGGCCCGGCCACGGCGGATGAATTGCGCGCCAGAGGCATTGAGCCGGATTTCATCCCCGAAAAATACGTTGCGGAAGGTGTTGTGGAAGGATTGTTGGCCCTCGGCATGGCCGGCAAGCGCGTGCTGGTGCCCAGAGCGAAAGAGGCGCGTGAAGTGCTGCCGGATGAGCTGGGCAAGGCCGGTGCCGTGGTAGACGTTCTGCCCGTCTACCAGACCTTGCCTGCGGACGCCCGCCGTGAGGAAGTGCTGGAACTGCTGCGCGAAGGCCGTATCCACTGCGTCACCTTCGGTTCATCTTCCACGGTGGATAATTTTTTATCCCTGATTTCCGTGGATACCGTGCGCGAGCATCATCAGGTGCGACTGGCCGCTATCGGTCCGGTCACGAAAAAAACATTGGAACGGCACGGGCTTGAATGCCATATCATGCCTGAAGAATACACCATTCCTGCCCTTGTAGAGGCCGTGAAGCAGGCGCTCTAGTGCCGCTTGACGCGACACAAGGCGTTCATCCGCAAAAGAGACCTTATGCCTTTACGTATCGGTATCCTTGCTTCCGGCAGCGGCTCAAACGCTCAGCGTTTTTTTGATCTCAGGCGCACCGGCGCGCTTACGATCGACCCTGTACTGCTCATTTGCAACCGCCCTGGCGCGGGTGCGCTGGAACGCGCCGAGCAGGCGGGCGTGCCTTCCCTCATGCTTGATCACACCAAGGAAACAGAGCGCGAACGCTATGACAGATCTCTGGTCGCTGCCCTGAAGGAAGCACGGGCTGAACTGATCGTCATGGCAGGCTACATGCGGCTGGTCACGCCTTTTTTTCTGGACAGCTTTTCCGGGCGGGTCATCAATATCCATCCGGCTTTGTTGCCTTCTTTTCCTGGAATGCGAGGCGCGGCCGATGCGCTGGAATACGGTGTGCGGCTCACCGGATGTACTGTCCATTTTGTGGATGAAATTATGGATCACGGTCCGGTGATCATCCAGGCCGCTGTTCCCGTCAATGCCGATGATGACCGCGATACGCTGCAAGCGCGCATCCACGCGCTTGAACACCGCATTTATCCCCAAGCCGTGCAGTGGTTCGCGGAAAAACGCGTCAAGATCGAAGGCCGCCAAGTGCGCATCCTGCCGACGGCAACTCCACGCCGCACCGTTGCGTCTGATGGATCCTGGCTCGTGTGGCCGCCGCTGGAAGAGCCGTTTTGACATTGGCCCTGTGAGAGAGTAAGCTACTGTTTTCATAACCGACAAAAGTACAGCAAAGCTTACGCGCCATGAGCCATACCTCCCTTGCCGCACGCTACCGTCCCCAGACCTTTGCCGAACTCGCCGGCCAGGAAACGGTGCGTTCCGTGCTTTCCCGCGCGGCGGCGGAGGACAGGGCCGCTCCGGCCTATCTTTTCAGCGGCACGCGTGGCGTAGGCAAAACCACGCTGGCGCGGGTGTTTGCCAAAGCCCTGAACTGCGAAGGGGCGCCCACTGCGGAACCCTGCAACCGCTGCGCCCAGTGCCGCAAAATTACGCAAGGCATCCATGTGGACGTGCTGGAAATAGATGGCGCTTCCAACCGAGGCATCGAGGACGCCCGCCGCCTGCGCGAGCATATCGGCTACGCGCCCCTTGAGGCGCGGCGCAAAATCTTCATTATTGACGAAGCGCACATGCTCACGCGGGAATCCTTCAACGCGCTGCTGAAAACACTGGAAGAGCCGCCGCCGGGAGTGACCTTTATCCTGGCGACCACGGAAGCGCACAAGTTTCCCATCACCATTGTCAGCCGTTGTCAGCATTTTATTTTCCAGCGTCTGCCCGAAGCCGGGATTGAAGCCCACCTTGTATCCATCCTGGATCGTGAACAGTTGCGCTACGAACCGGCAGCCGTGCGCCTGCTCGCGCGGCGCGCCGCCGGAAGCGTGCGTGACGCCATGTCGCTTATGGGGCAGACGCTGGCATTGGGCGGCGAACTCTTGAGCGAACAGGGCACGCGTCAGGTGTTGGGCCTTGCCGGGCAGGAACTGTTTCGCGCATTGCTGGACGCTGTGGCCTCGGGCGATTGCGCGGCGGTATCCGCGTTGGTGCGCGGTCTGCAGGATCAGGGCGTGGATATCGGTTTTTTTCTGCGCGAGCTTGGAGCGCTGTGGCGCAATCTTTTTCTGCTCCGCCAGGCCGGATCGGGGGTGTTGCCGGCTCTGGAACTGCCTGAAGAGGAAGGCAGGGAACTGGCGGCCAGGGCGCAAACCTTTTCTTTGGCGCATATTCATGCGGCCTGGCAGATGACGCTGGATGCCCAACGCAGGGTGATCCTCAGTTTGGAGCCTGCGTCCGCCCTGGAACTTTTGCTCCTGAACCTCGCGTTGTTGCCGCGTCTGGTGCCGGTGGAGCAAGTGTCGCCTCTTCAGGTTTCCGGGTTATCCTCGTTGCCCGGGCCGGGTAATGTGCTCCAAAGCCCGCAAAGTCCCGGAGGCTCCCGGACAAAAGCATCGGCAGCGGCGCCAGCGCAAAGCGCCAAAGGGGCGCAGACTGCGGATCCGCCTGCGCCTTTCAAAGCGCCTGGAGCGCCTATTGAGGACGCGCTGCCCCCGGTGGAG
>Ga0209737_10001674_pt1 | contig 15791 bp, 14 predicted proteins | sample TergutCu122P3_FD_187284 | JGI IMG/M metagenome (GOLD analysis project Ga0209737, IMG submission 187284) | Cubitermes ugandensis P3 segment gut microbial communities from Kakamega Forest, Kenya - Cu122 P3 (SPAdes) (version 2) | ecosystem: Host-associated > Arthropoda: Insects > Digestive system...
AACGAGCCTGACTCGAAATCAGGTGTAGGGCAACCTACCGTGGGTTCGAATCCCACCTCTTCCGCCATCAACAAATGCCCTAAACACAAAAGGTTTAAGGGCGTTTTTCTATGGCTCATTTTCTGGTAACAAATGTGGTATTAATAACTGAATATCTGTGTAGTGTAATTCAAATTCCGTTTATAGAAGCAGGAGTCTTAATTCAAGACCCCCACCTCTATAGGTGGGGGAAGATAAAGTTATTATAGTTTTTCTCTTTGAAATATAGTATAATGAACCCGAGGTGATACACAATGTTGAAGCAAGATGTTATTAATACTATTAACGCATTACCGGATGATATAACAATAGCTGATGTCATGTATCGTTTATATGTTTTAGACAAACACAATAAAGCACTAGCAGATATTGAAGCTGACCGTGTCTATAGCACAGCAGAGGTCAGAGAAAGTATTGTGAAGTATCAATGACAGTACGATGGACTCAGACAGCTAAATACGATTTGCAGAGCATTTGGGATTATATTGCTCGCGATTCTGTGTATTATGCTGATAAATTTATTGATGAGTTATTGTCAAAACCCGATATTCTGGAATCATTTCCTAGAATTGGACGTGCTATACCTGAAATCGGAGACCCTGACTCACGGGAAATTACTCACGGTTCATACCGTATCATGTATGTTATACGAGATGAAAATATATATATTACACAGGTTACGCATATGGCAAGAAACTTCAATCCCGATGATACCAATTGGGACGTTGATTAAACCTCTGGTAACTCTCTGGTAACACTGCTTTTGAGGATCTACTGGACCCCTCCTTTATTATTACTATTTTTAAGCAGTGATAACCTCGTAAAGCCCCGTCCCACAACGAGGAAGCGTATCGAAGTGGTCATAACGAGCCTGACTCGAAATCAGGTGTAGGGCAACCTACCGTGGGTTCGAATCCCACCTCTTCCGCAGAGAACCCCTGTATTTTAGCGGTATACAGGGGTTTTGTGTTTATTTCATACAAAGATCAATATTTGCATATATTAATTAAACTAAGGCTCTATATCTTTTGCTGTTGTAAAGACGACTTTTTGTGTAATTACATCAATATCAAAAACTATACCACAATAAGTTACTGTGCGGAAGGTATTGTCTGAAAACATCTCAGGTCTACTGTAATTTACATTTGGGTTTTCACCAAGATACGGAGTCGTTATCTTTTTGATATTCCAAATTACGTTACAATATTTGTCGATTCCGAAAATATTATTATGCGGTTGCTTATATGCGATATCTACCGGACTCACTACTGTCCAGTCACAAAATTTTGTGCCGGTGTTTTCATCCACATTTCTATTAAGAAAAATTACCCAGGAGTCAGATAAAAAAAATACATCATGAATTTCATCACGAAAAGAAATTTGATTGTCTTTCAAAATGAATGTTTTTTTATCCTCACTTATGGAATATTTATCTGTAAAATAATGGTATTTTAAAAATCTTTGCTTGCCATATTCAATATCGCATAAGATACTATATTCCGGTTTCAGTTCATATTTCAGTTTTTCATAAACATCTTCCGCCCTATTAAAAAAGGAAACATAATCCTCCTTTGTGCAAAGAGTAAAAGATGATCGACCACAATACTTGCCATATTCGGCATATCCATCATTATTTTGAGAAAGTTCCTTATTTAGATCATATATTTCATATTTCAACGCACTAGATATAGGAAGTAAACTCTTATCCACCCATTCATCCTTGTGATATATATCAAAACTATAATTACTACCATCCCAATTATAATAACATCTAAAATAAAATCGTAAGATTTTATTATTATAAACAGGACATTTGACTTTTAAAAACGGTATAATAACATATTCATTACGATTTTCCATTATTATTACATTCTTTTTAAAACGAAACAGCCAAAATAAACTGCTTCGATTAGCATCTGACAACCTGACACGAGAAATATAAATAAACTGATCTCTTATATTTTTAGTTGCTTTATGATCAAAAAAACCAAACTCTGCAACCTCCTCATATGGAATTATACGTTTGATTCTTTTTAAAAAAACACATTTGACACAATCATCCTCAAATATCACAGTCCAAGCATAATGTCTTGATTCAAATATATGAACTGCAACTGCAACAACAATTACAACACAAAATGCGGAAAAAATAATTTTTGTACCCATATCTTCTCTATCAGTTATAATAAAGGATAATATTACAATAAAAATAATACCAACAACTATTAAAATAACAGCTTTAGTAATAATTTCACTTTTCCAAACATATTGTTTTTTAGGATTGTTTTTATATATATTCATTTAACCTTTTCCACAGAGTAAATAGATTCTCCGTTCATATTATATAGCTTTGTGTTAATTTTATCAATAAATTTAATAGTCCACCGAATAAGGCAAAAAAGCTAACAGCGGAACAGGCTGGGAGCTGTCGAGTCGTTGCAGTAAGAGACGCCACCGTCCGGGCAATTCGGGCGGCGGACAGAAAGTATCCCGACACTAAAGAAATCGTCATACCCAACATCCTATGACGAAATCCCTGTGGTTTTATTGTAGTGAACTAAATACAGTAGCTATGTTTAACGCTTGATATTGATAAGTTCATCTAGCATCTCATCGGTTGTGGTGATGGTTCTGGTATTAGCTTGAAATCCGCGTTGCGTCGTTATCATGTCGGTGGACTCTTTTGCTATATCAACATTTGACATCTCAAGGTATCCTGCCGCAAAAGAACCCGCTCCATTATTATCAGGCAGCGAAACCATCGCCTCTCCCGAGTTTGGGCTTTGGGCAAAGTTATTCGATCCGCTCTTATAAAGTCCGCCGGGATTGCTAAATTGGGCTACAGCTATCTTGCCGATGCTGACTTGTTTATTATTAACAAAGCCTGTTACTTCACCATTTGCACCTATAGATATGCCTGTGATTTTTCCTTGAAGCGAGTCGGCAATTGTAATAACCCCTATATCTTCGCCGTTACCGCTCCATCCCAGCACAAAATTACCGTTTGAATCCACAAGTCTTCCCGCCGCGTCAAAATTGAGCGCACCTGAACGGGTATAAAACATTTCACCGTTGGAGTTTTGCGTTATGATAAAGCCGTTGCCGCTTATATATATGTCCATTGCGCGACCGGTAGCGACCATGCCCGAGGGTGCTGTATTAACACTGACCCCGGAAACAGATACGCCGCTGCCAACCTGTACAGGATTTCCGTTTTGGTTGTTGCCAACGGTCTGGTAGTATACATCCGTAAAGCTGACATTGCTGGATTTGAATCCGTTTGTGTTGACGTTAGCGATATTATTACCGGTTACGTCCATTTTGGTTTGGTGGGAACGAAGTCCCGACACAGCACTTGAAAGCGATATTTTCATAATAATATCTCCCCTTTATCAAGTTTCATTGTAATTGTTTTTCCTATTCCATGCAAGCGAAGTACCCATTCTGACCTAACCTTAATCTGCTTGAAACCAAGCCTTTCATAAAACTTTATAGCTTTTATGTTCTTTGAATAAACATCCAACACGCAAGAATCATAATCCATATTTTCGATTATATAATTTACAAGAAGTTTACCGATACCTTTACTTCTATGTTGTAGATCTGTAGCCAGAAAGTCTATTTCCACTTCTCTGCTGGATTTTACCTTTGGTTTTATAAAACCTGCAGAGATTCCGGGATATGCAAATTTTGCGTATCGCTCACCAAATATTCTTTCAAAAGTTTCACGTTTCATTGCACCAGCTGCCCGTTTAACAGAATTACTCAATCCCATAAAACCAACAACATCACTTTCGTATAGACAGGCATAACACATATCATAATGAAAAGAATCCTTAAACAATTCTATCAAAAGTGATTTATCCTTTGATATGAGAGAAAAAACATTATACAGACCATCAACACATATAGATGTCGCTTCATTAAGTTGATTATCATCTAAATCAATTAGTTTACATATTTTGTAATCCATTTCATCATCCTTTGTGTATAGATAATATCGTAAACCCGACTAATAGTATATTACAAGTCGGGTTTAGTTTCAATTATTATCAATTAATTTACTGCTTAAATATGTTACATAAGACGCGGGACACCATTTTTGTCTTTTAGTTTGAATTGAGTTATCAAGTTTTCAAGTATTGCCGATTGTCCGCTCATTTGTTGTGACGCAGCGGAGCTTTCCTGAGCAGTCGCGCTGTTTTGTTGTACAACCTGTGCCACTTGATCGATTCCTCTGTTTATTTCCTCTATATCAATAGACTGTTTTTCCGAGGACTTAGCTATCTCACTTACAATTTGAGTGCTTTCGTTAATACCTGACACGATTCCTTCCAGGCTTGAGGCAGTTTCACCGGCTATACGGGAGCCTAACTCTGCTTTATCAATCGAATTGGCGATGAGGCTGTTTGTTTCTTTTGCCGCTTCTGCACTCTTAGCGGCAAGGTTGCGGACTTCTTCAGCTACGACGGCGAAGCCCTTACCGTGCTGACCTGCTCTTGCCGCTTCCACAGAAGCATTAAGAGCGAGAATGTTTGTTTGGAACGCAATATCATCTATAACCTTGATTACTTTACCGATACTCTGACCGGCCTCATTGATTTCCTTTACGGCTGCCATCATTTCATCCATTTGGTGGCTGCCCTTTTCTGCGTTTTCCTTTATTGTGTCCGCAAGTGCGGCAGCGCGTCCTGCCTTATCAGCATTGTCCTTTGTTTTATTTGCAATTTCGGAAATGGATGATGATAGACGCTGTATAGACGCAGCTTGCTCGGTTGTGCCTTGTGCAAGTGCTTGAGAACCATCGGCGATCTGTTTTGATCCTGATGAAACTTGCACAGCAGACAGATTGATCTCGCTGAATATATTGTTTAGGCTTTGCAGTGTTTTTTGCAAGGAAAGACCGATTGTGTCGGCATTTGATTGCAGTTCAACCTCTTGTGATAAGTCTCCGCTTGCCAGAATTTCAATATCGGTAGCTATTCTTTTGACATGGTCTAGGAAATCGCTGCAATCAGCCATCAATTGTCCGATTTCGTCCTTTTTCTCCATATATTTATTTAAACGCTCCGCATCACTGCGAGATATGATTATATTGCCTGTTGAAGCAGCTTCTCCCATAAAATCGCTCAAAGCTACAATGGGTTTTATTATGATTTTTCTTGCAAAATACATAGCCAGTAATGAAAACAAAACACCTGCAACTATGACTGATATTAAAGTAATAACAGCAAAATTATTTACGGATGATAAAACATCACTCACACAAATTTCTACTCCTACAACACCTATTACGCTACCCTTATCATTAATGATTGGAGCAAATCCGGCAACGGCTACTCCATATTCCCCACCGTCAAAAATACCGCTTGCCGTAGATAAACCGGTATCGATCGCCAAAAACATTTCATCAGCGAAATCTTCACTGTCGCCGGTTTCGCCAAAATCCATCGCTTCCCCACTCAAATCATAAGCGTCCACAAAATATGTGATTTCATCACCATATTCGGGGAACAGGATATATAAATATAATACGCCTGTTTCTTCATGTGACCTGTCTATAAAGGATTTTATTTCGTACCAATAATCATCTTTTTCTCCGGTTTCCATAATATGGGTAAATCTTTCCGTATTAATGCCGGAAGCAATGGTTTGCGCCTTAACCATACTCTGAGTGGCATAACTATTGATAACCATATTTCTGTTAATCATATAACCCATAAAACCGATAGACCCGCCACATAGAATAACCAAAGCAAGTATCAAAATTGTGACTGACGTACTTATTGATCTTTTGATTTTCAAACTATTATCCTCCGTTTATAACAAGATTACCAACTGACCGGTAATTTACTAATTATACAGTTTATCTGATATTTCCCTACAAAACACCAAATACGAACGGGTCTGTCACCTCGTTTGCATCTATATAACAGACACATCTTAACATAAAATTTACTGACTTTCAACACGAAGTTCAAAAAATGTTCATAATTAGTTCAAAAAAAGTTCACCATTTCAACCCTGAAAATGGTGAATCAAACGTTAGAATATTTCAAATTAATTCATGACTTCTATAAGTCATAAATTAATTTGAATTGTTACTCATAGCAAATGTTTTACAGATGTGACAAAGTAAAATAGCTAAATATATCTCCGCCTTGATTTCTATAGATGGCTGTGTTTATGAATTTTGGCATAGTTTTTAGTGATTGTGCCAAAGTGGATAAATCGGGAGCAGTGACAGGAGTGACCGGTTTCTTTGCGTTAGATATTTTGAAAAATAATGCGTCACAAGATATGGCTTTTTCTTTGAAAGTTCATTTGGGCATATATTATTTTTACTTATTAATATCTCATGCAGTGGTCAGCATTAACCAACCTTTGCTATCTTATTAAAATAATTGGGATTTGTATCTAGTTCTGCTATTACTCTCATAGCAGCTCCACTTGGCTTGCGAAAACCAGCTTCCCAAGCCTCTATTGTTTTAGGTGATACACCGATTATTCCACCCATTAATCCTTGCGTTAACCCTAGTTTTGCACGAATATCCTTTATTTGTTGAGGTTCATAGTTTGGAACCGGTTTTATTTCAATTACGTTAGTACGTAGCTTTTTTTTGCCGGCTGAATGCTCCTCTGCTTGTTTTGCACTTTGAATTAACTTTTCACCAAATGACATCTCTGACATAGTATCATCTCCTTTTTTGTTTTTGTAGGTTTTTCTTGATATTACCGGCAATTTTCCTTAGTTCATTAATTTCAGCAGAACTCAGTGTATCTTTAATACTTTTCGGATATGCTAGAACCAGATATAATGTTTCATATTCACGTTTCATTTGCTATCTCCTTATAACTAATTATACCCTACAATGTAGGGTGTGTCAATAGAGCCAAGTTTGTCGTTTGTGTAAAACGACTTGGTTTGAGCCTATATTAGTTTTATTTATTAACATCTCATTGCTACACTTTAGAGTATAATTCCTCGAGCTTGTCGATGTAAGAGCGGAGTGTAGATTTTAATTCCGTGGGGTTTCCGGTTTTTATTTCTTGAATGAGTGTGCTTATATCTTTAGCGAAGTTATTGATAATTGAATTTAATTGTTGCACCTCGGGAAATGCTTCCAACATACTATTGGTTTCTTCCCGTCTTGCTATGCTTAAGGCTCTCCTGTTGTATGTACCGTCTATTATTTCTTCAGCAACAGTTTTAATTCTTTCCTGTGACGCATATGAAAGTGCTTCCAGTTTGGATTTATTGACAGGTATCTCTCCTGATAAGATTTTTTGTTTTGCCTCGGGATAATTTTCACCGAGCTTAAGCAGTGCTTGAGCCAATTTTTCGTCGCGTAATATAGTGTTGCGTGACACATTATACTGCTCAGATAAACGTCTAGCTGTGCGTCCAGATCCCAAGTTACCATTTTGGGAACTTGGATTGTTTTCTACAATTCTGCGATTATCACCATGCAATTCCTTATCAGCATTATAATGCAATCCGCGAAAGTAACTAAGTTGTATAGATGTTAAATTTCGTCTTTCTATTTGATTACGAATGATCCATATCACTACTTCTTCTCTTGAATCAAACTCCATATCAATAGTTTCAAATGAGATATCATGTTCGATACAAATCCTGTAACGATTATATCCGTCAATCAAAATTCCGTTCCATAAAACAAGCGGATATAAGCAACCAAACTGAAGAAGGCTATATTCAAGCCCCATATATGTTTCTTTATCAAGCTCCGGTAATAAGTATTTAAATTGCTCATCTATTATTATTTCTTGCATTGTGCTGTCCTCCCTATTAAGGCGCGCAGTACACGATCCTACAAAATATCAGTACGTGCCTGCGAAATGTTAATATGTCTTAATAATATTATAAGGGGTTCAGGTATGTGAAGGTCAAGGGTTTTTTATAATTAGTGAATATTTATTCATGTGTTATGCATTTTAAAATAACTCCCTGATAACAAGGGATTCATGTATGTTTATATATTTGCGTCATATTAAATCGAAATAGTAATGCTCTAAAACATGCCGAATAATACAAAAAACCTTAAGGTACTTTAAGGTTAGTGTAATATTTTTCAAGAAAAGATGTCTTCATATAAAATAGATGGGGAAAATAAAGATGGCAAGTTGCATGTGTTTATAGTATAATCGTACTCTACTAAGGGGGTATACCGATGAAAATCGCAATGGATAAGTTATGCCGGATTTTTTCACGCGCACTTGATATTATTGAGAAAGAACAGATCGGTGCCAGCGATTTTCACAGTATGCGTGTTTCAGCTTTATGCGTTATGATGGGAAAAAAGCTGGGTTATGACGACGACACTATTTCGGCTTTAGCTACGTGTGCTCTGTTCCATGACAATGCCTTGACCGAATATCATCTTTCGATCGAAGAAATCGGGAAAAATGGTAAAAATATGGTTTTGCACTGCGAAAAGGGTCAAAGCAGCGTGTCCTGGCTGCCCTTTAAAAAGAATATCGATGGTTTTATACTTTATCATCATGAGCGCGGGAATGGCAGTGGTCCGTTTAATAAGCGGGATGGTGAATTTCCTTTTGAAGCAGCACTTATCGCTGCTGCGGATTCTGTTGACGTAAGATTCCGTTTGCAACATGTTAAGGCTGACGAGTTGCCCGCCATTCGTGAGAAAATTACAAGTCGCGCAGAAATGTATTCAACACGTCCGGCTATAGATGTTCTTCTGGAGATTCTGGATGAAAACGCTCTTAAAAGCCTTCGCAATGAAAATATTTCAAATACATTAGACAAGCTCCTGCCGCGCTGGGAGATTGATATATGTGAATCCAGTGTGATGGGTATCTCAGGTTTTATATCACATATAATAGATTACAAATCAAAGTTTACCCGCAAGCATTCAAGTCAAATAGCCAACCGTGCGTGGTTAATGGCAAATTATTACGGTTATGACGAAAAAGAGCGAGCCGCGCTTTATCTTGCGGCATCGCTGCATGATATAGGTAAAATCGCAACACCCACAGAGGTTCTGGAAAAACCGGGCAAGCTTGATAGAGATGAGTTTGAGATTATAAAGGAGCATGTCCTCAATACCCATGTCTGGTTATCTGAAATGCCGGACTTTGACCCTCTGATCTCCTGGGCAGCCGGTCATCATGAAAAGCTGGATGGTACAGGTTATTCCTTCGGACGTACCGGCGATGATTTGGACTTTAATACACGCCTGATGGCTATTATCGACATCTATCAGGCTGTCTGTGAGTTGCGTCCTTATCATGACGCCCGCTCTCACGAGGATACGATGCCGATATTATATCGTATGGCGGAAAACGGGTTCATCGACGGGAAAATTGTAAGAGACATGGATGAAGCGATGGCTGAATATTCCCTGCGCGATATCCCGCCACCATGTTGACTAAACATGTATAGCTGTACGGGTGGATGATACGTGCGGTTTCGTTATCTTTTGTTACCAGTATAGTAGGATCTTTAATCTTAGCTTGCGCGTACACCTCTTCAAACAACAGTCATTATACGCTCAAGTATTTTCTTAAAATCTCAAGGACTCTGTCAACTTCGTACGGTTTGCCGAAATGGTCATTCATACCTGCTGCTATGCATGCCTCGATATCGCTTTTGAATACATTGGCGGTCATTGCTATAATCGGTACTGTGGCGCCTTTATTATCGGGTAATAAACGTATGTGACGTGTCGCTTCAAACCCGTCCATTATGGGCATTTGTACATCCATAAAAATAATATCGTATACTTCTGTAGCTTTTGATACTTTATCAAGGGCTTCCTGCCCGTTTTGCGCGGTATCTATCTCAAGCCCTGATTCCTCCAGTAAAACGATAAGGATTTCACGGTTTATTTCAAGATCATCCGTGAGTAATAATCTTTTCCCTTCAAATTCGTTTGCAACCATGCTATCACCTGAAATGATATCATCCTCACTTTGAACATCATCATCTTTATCGCTTCGTTTAACTTTTATTGTAAAATTAAACCTTGTTCCTTTTCCAAATTCAGATTTGACCCATATCTTGCCATCCATCAGCTCAACAATACGCTTTGATATCACCAAACCTAATCCTGTTCCACCAAATTTACGGCTGATTCCGCTTTCCGCTTGCACAAATGGTTGGAATAATCTTTCAACCTGGTCGGGTGACATCCCTATACCGGTATCTGTTACAGAAATACGCAACTCACATTCTTCGGCATTTTCGCAGTTGAGTGTTGCTACAAGAGTGATTCTCCCGTTTTCGGGTGTAAATTTAACCGCATTTGACAGCAAATTCATTATAACCTGCGATAAACGCTGCTCATCACCCATAACAAGTGGCGGTATTTCCTTATCGATCTTAACTGTAAGAATCTGTTGCTTTTCTTCCGAGCGAAATTGAATAAGGGTAATAACTTTTTGCACCATTTTCTCAAAGTTGAATTCAATCGGCACCAGTTCCATTTTATTCGCTTCAATTTTTGCAACATCGAGAACATCGTTGATAACTCCCAGTAAATGAGTGGATGCATCCTCGATTTTCTTTAAAGAATGATCTTTTTCTGTCAGACTGTTTGCTCTTTTGGCAATTGCTGTCATACCGATTATTGCATTGAGTGGTGTACGCATTTCGTGACTCATAGATGATAGAAAGTCACTTTTTGCCTTGCTCGCGGCATTTGCCTGTTCCCTTTGATAATGTATATCATCTAACAGTCTTGCTCCCTTTATTGCAGTTGAAATATTTATACGCAGTGTTTCGTAGGTATTCACAGAAATCCCGGGATCAAATGGTATTAGCATTATTCCTAACTCTTCATCCTTAAAAAACAATGGAAACAGGAGTAGATCTTGTTCATCATCATAGAAATCAAGCCACCTTACAGTTAAGGAATCAGAATTCTGCATATGAACGTTATTGCTGAAAATCTTATCGTTTGTGTCGATCCTGATGATTTTGTCAATTGTTCTGTCGACATTTTTCTCGCTTTTTGTTATAGCATTTTTGTATAGACCGATTAAAACCTTATTTATTGAAATCTCAGGAAGTGAGTTGTTTAGCTCTTCCGCTAAGGATTCAATATCCGACATCAATACTAAATTACTGACAATTCTCCGGAGTACTACATTTTTATCAGATTCATCTATTGCCTTATTGATTTCTTCTTTTAACATACTATCTATCGTCTTCGTGTCTAAAAGCTCATTTTCCGGGCATCCGCATGATTGGCGCGCAATAAAGGTCGAAGGTAATGAAATAGATTTTTCTATCGAATTGCCATTGATCTGATTCAAAAGCATTTCCGCGCTTTTTTGCCCAATACTGAAAAAATCCTGACGTACTGTACTTATTGAAGGGATAAACGTTGATGAACCCCTCTCATCGTCAAATCCTACAACTGCAATATTTTCTACAGATTGTTCATGCTTGTCCAACTCACTTAAAACACCTGTAGCGGTTGAATCGTCACATGCAACGATCGCGTCAACACATAGTCCGGGCATTTCATGTAGTTTTTCTACTGCCATGCTTCCGCTTACCGGAGAAAAATTACCCGGAAATATATATCTTTCATCATATGCGATACCATGTGTTTCAAGTGCCCTTTTATAGCCCGTAAAGCGATCTTCTGCTTCAGGATGTCCATCCGGACCCTTAACAAAAGCAATATGTTTTTTTCCATGATTTTGTATCAGATGTTCGACGGCATCATACATCCCGCTGATATTATCTATCATAACGGACGGTGTGCCCGGTAATTCATAAGATACCGAAACAACGGGCAGATTTTTAGAAATTTCAGCTATATATGCTTCAATATATTCGTTTCCTGTCATACTGGCTATAAACCCGGAAAATATAATAACTCCATCAAGTGAATCATTATTTTTGATATTATATAAACATGTGTCCAAATGCGAAGTGAAATCATAACTGATTGTCTGGTATGACCCTATGTAGGTAAGCAGATTAATACTGTTTTTATTTGCATAATCTGCAATACCACTAAATATTTCGTATTGACATACATTGTCTATTGTGGATAGTATGACACCAAATAGTGGTCTTTTTTCGTTCATTACAAATCAATCTCCTTTCACCAGTCTTCTTTGCTTAGTTGGGTTTGCAGGTCTTTTAGCCGTTTTCGGCGGGTTTTGTAGTCGGGTAGTATCTTTTCTATGATTGCCCAGAATCTTTTGGAGTGGTTAAGTTCAATGATATGTGCCAGTTCATGGACGACTACATATTCGATCACATCATCATCCGCCATTATAAGTAACCACGAGAAGTTTATGCTTTTCTTTTCCGAGCAGCTTCCCCACCGGGATTTTGCCGAGTTTATTTTTATAGCTGCCGGTTTAACCCCCATTCGCTCCGCGAAGTATGAAGTCATTTCGGTCAGATCACGTTTAGCGAGCATATGATATATCTTGATACATGCTTCTTTTATTTCTTCAGGAGATAGGTTGGATGGGATACAAAACTGTCCATTCTTAAAATCCGGACGTTCATTGCTGATTGCGACAATCAAGCAGGGTTTCCCGCGATATGTTACCGTGCTACCGTATGTAAGTCTGAAGCTTTTACGCTCACGTGCTTGTATGGCTAATTTTGCCTGCTTGTTTATTATCCATTTTTCTTTTGACAAAACGAATTTATCTATGTCGCGTTTTGGTGTTCTAAGCGGCGCGCGGACTTCAACACCATCTACCCGGACATAGATGGCAACTGTTTTCCGGTTTGAACGTGTAAGTGTATATTCTATCATAAGCAATATGACCTGACCTGTATTATTTTCCTAATTCCTAACTCTAAACTCACCTAAGGGGTTCCACGTGAGTAGTTGTTCTTATGTCGAATTTTTCCATGATCATTTCTTCAATAGATGTTGCGACCATATGCCCCTTTTCGATACTTATGTCTTTATAAAGTCTTATATGCAGGGTCATCTCTTTTTGTGTCACATAGCAGTGCAGATGGAAATGGTGAACCTCTAAATCTTCACCGTACATTTTTGCTATCTCTTCAGTTATTTGCTCTTTAAGCTCCGGCGAGGGTTCTTCACCCAACATTCTTGTTATGGCATCTTTTAGTATCTGGAAGGATGCGTAGAAAATAGCCAGCGCACAGAATACTCCGAGCACAGAGTCCATCCACCATAAGTCCGTGACAAACCTTGTTATTATTATGCCGGCTAATACGACTATGGATGATAATGAGTCCGTGCGGTGATGCCAGCCATCCGCGCTGACGATTGGATTATCTGTTTTCCGTCCGATATAGAATGCTACTTGAGCTAATAGTTCTTTAATTATTATTGATACAATGGTTACTACGAGTGCTAAAGTTCCGAAAACAACGGTTTCTCTGTTACGGAATCTGTCAATTGAATCGGAAAGAAACTCAAAGCCGATAAATGCCAGTATGCAACCGATGATAATGGTGCAAATGAGTTCCCATCTGCCATGACCGTAAGGATGTTCCTTGTCGGGTTTTTTAGATGCCAGTTTTGCTGCAAATACAACAATGACAGATGTCAGTGAGTCTGACATCGTATGCCAGGCGTCAGCCATTAACGCAACCGAGCCTGTTATAAAACCAACCCAGAACTTTACAATAAATAATAATGCGTTAACAATAATGGATAACCATCCTTCAAATATCTGCGCCTTTTTTCTATCCATTTCTTTTTTTACTATTTTCAATCTTATTTACCTCATTTCACAATGCGGGATTCGCAGGGGAACATCCCCTACTAAGCAATTACCTAATAATATACCATATAATCAGATAAATGTTAATAATAAGTTTAAATATACAGGGGTTTGAAATATTGACATAATGTTACTTCTCTGTTACGATTTAGTGTGGTAATTTACTCTGGTACATTATTTAAAGACAGGGAGATAGATAGGAGATAGATAAATGATAACTGCATATCACGACCCGGCGCAGATAAAAAAAATCTTCGTAGTTGACGACAAAGAAACAAATCTTGCCGTAGCAAGAGAAGCTCTCAATGCCGATTACTCCGTCCTATGCATGACATCGGCAGACAGGATGTTTAAACTGCTCGAAAAGATGATTCCTGATTTGATATTACTGGATATTGAGATGCCCATGATGACAGGAATTGAGGCACTAAAGCAGATAAGAACCAGTGAAAACCCGAAAATCAGAGATTTGAAGGTAGTCTTCCTGACATCACACGGCTCAGATGGAAACGTACTGTCAGCCCACAAGTATCAGGCACAGGGCTTTATACTTAAGCCCTTTGACCCCGCTACCCTCCGTAAAAGAATCACGGAGCTTGTTGATTAATTAATGCTTAAGATACCGGTGTTCCGTATCCCATACAGGGAACACCGGTGTTTTATATACTGACACAGGAGAGTTACACCCTATGATGAAGATGTTAACAAAGAGCGTCTTTGCATATGTTATAGCTATTACTTTTTTACTTTTAGGCGCGGTCATTGTCATGCAGATAAATGTGACCTATTCCTTTTTGAATTTTAGTAATACGCTAATAGATAATCATCTAAACTCAAATATCAATAACTTAGAAAACTTTCTCGATAGGAGCGTGAATTATTCTATTCAAGCTGCCTCTTATATGTCGAAAAATCCGGAGGTAATAAAGGCAGTAAGGGAAAAAGATACACAGGAAGCATTGCGTTTATTTTCAGATGCGCTGGTTCCGCTACAAGTGAATTACTTTACAATAGCCGATTATGACGGTAATGTTATTGCCCGGACCCATGAGCCGGAGTCCTTCGGGGATTCCATAATGAATCAATTAAATGTCAGAAACGCGCTTAAAGGTCATGTGTCCTCTAACTTTGAGCCTGGTAGATTTGTCAAGGTATCGGTGCGTACCGGCGCGCCTGTGTTTGATAATGATGGCTCAATAATCGGTGTTATCATTTCAGGTGTCAGGGTTGACACACAAGAAGTAGTAGAAGAACTGCATGAGCTGCTTGCTTCAGAAGTCAGCATATTCTTTGGCAATGAAAGAATTCTATCTACCTTTACACATCATGGAATTGATATAACCGGTACAACTATGGATCGGGAAATCGAAAGGGTTGTAATAGAAGGGAGAAAGCCGTATACCGGAGAGTTAAATCTTTTTGGTGAAAGATTTTTAACATATTACAAACCGATAATAAGTTCGGATAACGAAGTCTTTGCCACAATTTTTATCGGTATCTCAACTGAGGAATTACGGGAGGAAACCAGATACATCGTTTTCCGGATAGTAACGACCGCCTTGCTCGGAGTTTTAATGACATTGGTTCTTGTTGTTTTTATGTGGCAGCTTCGCAAAATCCAGTCTGTTAACGAATTCCGCCTTACCGAGCTGAATCTGATGACTCAGGGCGCAAAAATAGCCTTGTGGGATATGGATGTAATTGCCGGGGATCCGGTCAATCCGAAAAATGTTTTCCGGTGGTCCGACGACTTCCGTCATATGCTGGGCTATACCGATATCAATGATTTTCCGGATATATTGTCGAGTTGGAGTGACCTTTTACATCCCGATGATAAGGAGAGGACACTGGAAGCATTTGCCGCTCATATGAATGATAAAACCGGAAAAACGCCATATGATTTGGAATATCGCCTCATGATGAAATCAGGCGAGTACCGGCATTTCCATGCATTTGGTAATACCCTGCGCGATGAAGCCGGTATTCCGCTCAGAGTCGCGGGTGCGTTAAAAGATATCACAAATGATGTG
>Ga0209737_10001675_pt1 | contig 15789 bp, 35 predicted proteins | sample TergutCu122P3_FD_187284 | JGI IMG/M metagenome (GOLD analysis project Ga0209737, IMG submission 187284) | Cubitermes ugandensis P3 segment gut microbial communities from Kakamega Forest, Kenya - Cu122 P3 (SPAdes) (version 2) | ecosystem: Host-associated > Arthropoda: Insects > Digestive system...
AAGTGTAAATGTTATACCTACAGAACCGACAGGAACTCCTTTTGCATCTCAAAAAGAAGGCTTTCCTGCTATAACAATGCTTCCAAAAACATCAGGAGGACAGAATCCGGACGGAAGGGACTTTAACGGATTGTTAAAATTGCTTTCTTCTCATACCTTTTTTCTACAAAATGGAAGCGCTTATACTTTTAATCCATCTGTGGCAAATGCTATCGGGGGTTATCCTTTAAACGCTGTTCTATGGAATTTCCCTCAAAACGAGCCTCCTTATATGCTTGTTTCTCAACAAGATGATAATATGGATAATTTTGTCTCCAATCCATCCGTAATAGGGAGTTCATGGGTTAAAAGTATTGATATAAATAAATTCATAAAACATACAACTGAAATAAGCGGCACCATTTCGACAGACAATGCTGGAATAAATTATAGCGTAGATTGGGTATGGGATACTTATAATGATGGATCAATCGAGTTGGTTGGAAATATCTCAACTCCTTCCGGATGGGATGGAAGAACCGTATATATTAATTCTCCTGTTAATTTTACTACATCTGCACCTTATTGGTTAGAGTTTAGCCTACCAGAAACAGCAAATAATGGGGCTTATGGAAGATATACCAATAGAAGAAGCACGGCAAATCAAAATAATATTATTTTGACAGGGTCTTCCATAAATCAAAGTTGGACGGCTATGACAAGAAATATTTATTTAGTTATGAAGGGGAAATAAATGGAAAATAAATTTACACCGGAAGAATACACGGCTGCTGCGATGAAAGCCAGTTCTGAGAGAAAAATCCTTATTGTTGAGAATGGTAAACTTGTTTTAAAAAATATTCCCTCCAAAACACTTGAAGAGGCTAAGGCTGATAAGTGGAATGAAATTAAAGAAGCATCTCATCAATCCCGCCTATCGGATACCGTAGATGTTAACGGTATGCAGTTTTCCATTTCCGAAGATGCAAAAATAAATCTGACATCGGTTACGCTGATGGGTCAGATCGTGGGGGAGATTCAATATTTTGAGAAAAACGGCACATCCCGCACTTTTTCTATTGAAGAGTTTATGCCTATTGCTCTGGCTATCGGCCAAGCAATCGCGGCAGCGGAAACTAAATATTATAATTTAGAAGCCCAGATTAATGCCTGCACAACAGTCGAGGAAGTGGGATTAATTAAATGGTAAAATTTATCAGTTATCCAATGATTAAAAGCCTTGATTTCGCTATATGGCAAAATAAATATGTTACTTTGAAAGAGCTAACATTTGAAAATATTAAGGTGCCAAAGGGGTTTGTTTTTGACGGAGTGACGGTTAAAGCGCCATTTACCATTCTTTTTTCAAATAAAAATTTAAGAAACGGGATAAGGGCAAGCTGTTACCATGATTATCTTTGTGAAAATAGGCATATGATTTCCAGAAAGGAAGCTAGTAAGCTTCTTAAGAACATGTGGGTGACTGATGGATTGCCGACTTGGAAAGGCTGGATTGCGTATTTTTCTGTTGAAATTTATCAATATTTTAAAGGATGGAAATAAATGGCATCTTCTCTTAGCTCAATAACGCCTATTAACTCAGTTCCCTATATATTGTTTCAAGAAGATGATACTAATTTTAACGAGCAAATTATCAAAATAACAATAAATAACCCTCCTAACTTAAATAGTTGGAAAGCTATTTTTCAACTTCAACATTTAAACTATATTTTTAATGATATTTCTCAAGGTAGTTTTATGATAGTGATTTCTGCATTAGATAGTCAAAATATCCGTATTGGGATTTGTGATGGGTATATAAAATTTATAGATGCTAAAGGAAGGGGGCAAACCTATGAAAAGCCAATTAGATTTGATATTCAAAAAAGACAGGTGAGAAAACCTAATGAGTGATATTGAAATAGATGTTGAATTTCCTCCTCCTCTAGAACTTGAAATTAATATTGAATTTGAAGAAAATCTTGATTCCATTAATAATCAGTTAATCGCTATTCTTGATGAAGATAGGGGGTCTTTACAAGATAATATAAGCGGTATAGAAAATGTTAAAAATGAAATTCGTAATGCTATTGAATTTAAGGGTGTTTCTATGGATGGAGTTCTTTTCCCTGAATTTCCTGATAAGATTCTTGAAATACCAGCGCCTGACCCATATGCTAATTTATGGAAGCCTGAGCCAGACTGGTTTGATATAAGAAGCATTCTAGCCGCTAACCCTCAATATAACACCATTATATTACTATCCGATGTTGGATTGACCTATACAAATTCTTTATATCCATTTATAACGAGTGATGGAGGTTCTTATTCCGCAGGCCAAACGCACAAATGGGATTTATTACAGGATAAGCCATGTTCTAAAGGGTACTCAACAAGATGGGTCATGTTTAATCAGTCGAGTCTTGATAATAATAATGCCGTAATTCCTGATAATGCGTTATATGTTGTTTATAGCCATGCTTACATTATATCAAGTATTACTGTATCTTTTATATCAAATAAAAATATACTACAGGCTGTTGAAGGTATTTCTGACAACATTGTATGGAGCAACCCGCCATCTATTACAGGCTGTGCATCATTGGTAAAAATAGGAGGTTCAATATCTTCTGGAACGATTGTTAATCCCATAGGCTTGTTTGGAGGGCTTCCATTATTAGCCGAATATCCAAGCTTAGATAACTCAAAGATTTCTGATTTCAGAAATTTATTTAATGGAGCAAAGCATATCCATAAAAATATTCCTAAAATAATATTCTCTCCAAATGAAAGCCAGAACGCAACTTCTAATACAACCGTTCTTTTTAATAGTAGTAGTATTGCAGAATATCCATATATTTTAGATTTTTCTGTGCGTGCCACAGCTACTACTAATAACTTTTTTGGATACGCTGGTCTTAATTTTGCAAGAGTGAAAATGAATATTTGTAACTGGAATTTCTCAACATGGGTTACAATGAATAGGAACTCATTGCAATATCTATCAGATAATGCTCCTAATTTAACCCTCCAAGGTTTGACAAGAACTATTACTTTTTCAAGTGGATTTATAGATAATAACGGCGGAGCTTCTTCCCCTGTATTTCAAGCATTAATAAATAAAGGGTGGACAATAGGATGACAAAATTAATAGCAAAAGAAGGGTTCGTTTGGAGAAATATTGAACAGGATATCATACTTTCAAGGGTCATTTATCTTGGCGTTGGCGATAGTCCAGAAAACTATGAAGAAGTTGAAAAGCCCATAGAAGAATAGATTTTGGGTTAATATTATTAAAAAGAAAGAGGACGGGGTGCGGAAACACCCCGCCTTGGCTTCTTGTGCAGCCAAAGAGAAAGACATACGCGTCTATCTTCCTACTCTCATACACTGTGTTACAAAGTGCATTTAAATGGTTAGACCTTTAAACAAAAAGAGTCAAGCCCTTTAAATGCAAGCATTTAGAGGGTCGGGAAATGAAGGATACAGATATATTGAAACGTTACGGGCGACGAAGCCCGGATAAATTATTGGAAAAACTAAGATTATTAGAATTAAGCGATAAATCTATCAAGATTATGAAGCTTCGTTATGTTGACAAGATTCCATTCAAGCAAATTCCTGAGCTAGTCGGCTGTGAAGAAAGGTGGATGTTTAGATTGCATAATAAGGCCATAAACAAGATGATTAACATGATTGACCCATTAGATTTCCTATAAATATACTATGCAGTAGTAAGCCAGTCCCAAGCCATAATAAATGGCTTTTTTTATTTCTATCCTTTGAATTGCGGGTAATTCTGCCCGTGATTTTAAGGAGAAATAATATGTCATTAGGTGCAGTAGATACCACTAATATTGGTGGTGGTTATGGAGGCTTCGGTGGTGGCATCGCTCCGGTTGGTCTTTTTGGCGTTATAGGGGGTTTTGGACGTGATGGATTCGGCAGAGATGGACATGGACACGATGGTTGCGGTTGTAAATGTCAGGAAATCATTAGTGATTTAACTAACCGAAACGTTGACAGTGTTCGCGAGCAAGTCAATAGAAATTCTTTGGCTGCTGAAATAGCAGGCCTTACCGGACGCATTCAATCTCAGCTTGGAGAGATGGGAACTCGTGCAGAAATCGGAAATGTTCGTATAGCTGATAAACTTTGTTGTGTGGATAAAGATGTTAATAACATCAACTTCCAAATGGCTCTCTTGGCTAAAGACCAACTTGCCAGTGATGCTGCTTGTTGCTGCAAGCTTGAGAACGCAATCCATTCCGAAGGCGAAAAAACCCGTGCATTGATTGAATGCAATTTTGTTAAGGAATTGGAAGGAAAGCTTGCTACAAAGACTCTTGAGCTTTCTCAATGCAAACAAAATGAGCTTTGGTTGGTTCTTTCCAATAAAGTTGATGGATTTGCGAAAGAAATTGCAAATACCAATGTCAATTTTGGAACCCAAATTACTCAGCTTACAAGTGCTGTAAATTCTTTGGTTTCTAAGGGATAATCTAAATGGGTCGTCCTTTGGCGACCCTATTTTTATAGGAGAATAAAAATGAATCAACAAATGTATGAAGCTATGCTTGGTTCTCAAGCAAAAAACAATTTAATTATTGATGAAGTTTTTTTGAATAAACAATCTAAGGTTCTTCCAACTGAAAAAGGGAAAGAGCTTGCAATTAATCTTATGAACGCTCGTATGGCTTTTATTGATTCTATAATGATGAGTACCCCTCAAGGTCAAGAAGCTTTTGCTAAATATAAAGCCGGAATCGAATCTGAATATGGAGATGGAAAAGAACAGGAAATTGAAGAATTAAAGGCAGAGCTTAGCAGATTGAGGGGGGGAACAATTTAATGAAAGAACATTTAAACGAATTAGTAGATTTAGCTCACGAATTTGAGTACTCGGAAATGGATGCGATGATTGCAACGCAAAAGTTAGGGATTCATAGCTTAAAGAGGCTACATAGAGAAGGATCAAAGCGCGCGCATTGTGTTGTTTCCAGCGTAATTAATTATATGATTGATAATGAGATGACGCCGGATATTAAACAACATATCGAAGATAAATATCATCAAGGAGAATTTAAAGCTCATATGGAAAAATATTATGATATTCTTTGTGACTTTAGGAAGAAAGTAACAGATATTAATGCAAAAATAACAGCCGAAATCGGCATCCCTTATGAAGATGGTAAAAAGTTGTTTGATGACATTTATTATCGCTGGGAAAAATATTACAGAGCCCTACAGGAATTTAAGCTTTATAGCTGGAATCCTGCTGTTATTGCGGCATGGAATCGCTATTATCATAAGAAGTGGAAGAAAGAAGGGTATTAGGGATAATTATTTTATAAAACAAAAGGCCGGGCAACCGGCCTTTTTTAATGAAAGGATAAGAAAATGACAGCATTAGAAAATATTATCGTCTTATCGATGGTTTATATCTTTGGGTGTATTACCGGTTGGATTTTAAAAGAAGATCCGCGCGGTAAAGACGGTAAGTTCAAAAAGAAATCATGGTGGCAGAAATGAGTGATTTGATTTTCTGGATTCAAGTGGTTGAAATTCCTGTTATCGGAGGGATTTTTATGATAATGCGCGGGCTTCTCCAAAGAATTGAAAAGAACAAAGATGATATACACGGACTATCTATGAAAGTCGCGGAATCTTATACATCAAAAGAAGAAATTAAAGGGCTAAGGGCTGATATGAATGTTCGTATGAATAAGATTGAGGAAAAACTTGATATAATTCTAATGGGAAAGAGTAAAGGAAAATGAATCACGGATTTTTTGAAGAATCTCCCGGTGTAAAATCTATGAGCCGTTTATGTCTGTTTTTGGGTCTTATCAGTTCTTTTCTGGAAGGTTTAGTTATGCTTATTCTAAAAGATAATCTGGATATGTGGTCTGCTGCTGTTGTTATTACACCTGCTGCTATTGGAGCTCTTGTTTATTGCTTCAGAATTTTGATGGATATGAAAGAAATTGTGCACGCAGCGGCAAAGGTTATTGAAAAGATAGGTGATAAAAAATGACAGAAATACAAATTTTAGAAACGCTTCAAGCTATTGCTAAAGAAAAAGGCTATGAATTATCAGAATATGCAGAAAAGATAGCCAAACGTAAGGAAACTCTTCCGGAGTGGTTTATATGCCCTTGTGAGACTGCTGGGCAGCCTACAGAACGTCATTGTATCAGCGTGAAATGCGCAAAGGAAATCGAAGAAAACGGCGAATGTCATTGTCGTTTGTTTAAGAAGGGGGAAAAAAAATGACATTAGGTCAGAAACAGGAGAAATTCGCTCGGAATATTGCTAAGTTGCTTCAGTTTGCTTTTGAAAAAGGCTATGAAGTTCGTCTTCAGGAATTCATGAGGACGTTGGATCAGCAAAAGCTTTATGTACAGCAAGGTAAATCAAAAACCATGGCATCAAAGCATGTGGATAAACTTGCCGGTGATATCTATTTTACTAAGGGCGGCGTGTTATTGCAGACGAAAAAAGAAGTCCAGCCTCTTGGGGATTATTGGGAGAGCTTGGATAAAGACAACCAGTGGGGCGGGAATTGGGCTTTCCTCGATGTTCCGCATTTTCAGGGGTAAGGCAATGAAATGGTTTTGGACGATGCTTTGGAATTTAAGTGAATTTACAGGAATAGGCCTTGGTCGTATTGCGCCTTTCGTCTTTGGGAAAATGATTGAAGTAAAGGATATAAAATAGATGAATAATTTAGGACTTCTTATTTTTTCGGTTTTTCTCTTTGTTTTGGTAGGGTGTACGGCGCAGAACGTCACGCCGGCATCAACGGTTTATAATATCACCATCACATCGACCGATAACAGCCAGACGATCACCGGAGAAAATATCCAGGCCCAGGCAACAGCTCATACGGAAACGAAGACGATTTCGGATATAAAGCCGGAAGTTTCGGCCGAGGCGAAACAGACGACCGATAATTGGCTTTTGAATTTTTTACGATTCGCTTGGATTTTTGTTATTGTCGTTTTTGTTGGTTGGCTTACATGGCCGAAATGGTTTATATGGATAAAGTCAATTTTCTAAGCGGCGATTCTATCCATAAAGCTTAATACATCCTGCTCAATTAATATTTTGATTTGACCTCTGTGGATTGTTCGGATATTATCAACTACGTGTCGCCATTTCTTATTTTGGGCTATTTCTTGCATCTTATCAAACGGGAAATGCAAGGAATAGCCTAGGGTTTCGCCCTTCAATTCAAGAGTTCGGAAAACCGTTTTCAGCAAACGGCGTTTTTGATCCAAATCCGAACTTTTCGCAAAGATAATATGTGACTTGCTCGCCGCTTCGAAAAGCCCGATAATGGTTTCATTGAAATTATCGTCTCCGGCGTCGTGTGTTCGAATCGTATTGTCGATTTTAAGCTTTTCTTTTTTCAAAGATTCCATTTTCGTCTGATAGATGTCGTCTCCGACCTTTCTATCAAGGTATAGGTCTATAAGGGATTGTATCCGGTAATTTGTTAAATCGAGCTCCCGGCGCAAGTCTTTTATGGTTTTCTCGTGAAATTCAACCTCTGCCTTCTTTGTTTCCTTCAAATAAGTTCCTATTTCGTTAATAATCTCTTCAGGGATGATTAAGCTGTTTAGAACCTTCTGAACCTGCGAAGTTACAATTTCCTCTTTAACGTACCCTCTTGAGCCTTCTTTTGTGTAAGCAGTCAAATATAGGTGTTTTCCCTTTTTTAGCTCTGTGGTGACAATTCTGCGAGAATTTGCGCATAGAATTAAGCCGCGGTAAAGATAAGGCTTCTCAGAGTGCTTAAATGGAGCTTTTTTGAACCCGAGCCGGACATTGTTGCATTTTTCCCATAATTCCGGAGAAATAAGGCTTTCATACTTGTGTCGGTACCGCGTTCCTTTTATCAGCATTTCCCCTGAATAAAAAGGATTGCATAAAATGTCATATAGGACGCCTGGGGATATTTTGTTTCTCACCGGCGTGTTTGAGCGTAACCCCCATTGATAACCGAGCTTTGCTAATTCCTTGCATGAAATACCTCCCTTCGAGTATTCCTGAAAGAGCTTCTTTAGTATCGGTGCCCGCTCCGGATCTAAGATGATATTGCTTTTATTCTCAGCTGTCCGGACATTCATATAGCCAATCGGCCCTTTTCCGGGCCATTCTCCATTTCTTATCTTATGCCCGACGCTTCTTTTGACATTCTCCGAGAGCTGCAAGACATATGACTGCGCCGCCATGACAGCAAAGTTCCACATCATGATGTTTGTTGCAGTTGCGCCTTGGCTGATGATTATGCCTTCCCGGTAGAAATGAAGCTCAATCTTTCCTTTCTTTACCAATTCATCAAGCAGCACGCTTTCCTTGAAAGAGCGCTGCACACGGTCGACCGCATCTGCTATAATTGCGATGGGTTCATTCTGTCTTTTTGCAAATGAGATTACTTCTTTGAATTTTCGGCGGTCGCCGAGAGTAGAGGATTCTATTAAAACAAAGCTTTTGATAAGTTGAAGGCCTTTTTTATTCGAGTATTCTGTAAGGCGTTGGACTTGGGCATCCAATGAGTGCCCGTCCTCCTGTTCCTTCGTCGAAACTCTCGCTAAGATTACCGCCTTCACCCTCTATGCCTTTTTTCATTATCATTAAACAATCGAAGAATTCAGTCAAATTATGTACGGCTTCTTTCATCTCAAAATCAGAGAGCTTCTTTCCTGCCAATTTATTCAACTGTAACTCTAATTTAGGCATTTTATTAACTTTTCGTTTAAATGCAAGGGTTTAAAGATATTCGATCTTATATGTCTCTTCTTTTGGGAAACGGATTGTATCAGCGATTTTATCCAAATCATCGATATGATATTTCCTTAAACCTTTTTCGATGATATGCGGCGTACCAGTTTCCCAAGCCTTATGCTGAATTCGCAATGGGCGAATTCCTAAATATGCAGCCGCTTCTTCATTTGTTAAGTATGTCATTCATCATTCCCGTTTCTTATATATTTTTTGTTAGAAATATCGATTAGAGTTTGATAGACATGTCTCATTATCTCAATTTCTCGGTCAGCGGTTCCTTGCGTCATCTTTCCTGCAATGATGCGGCTAGGATAGACGCGGCGGCGCATGTCAATCTCACGCTCAACGCATTTGATTTGATCGGAGATGTGGAAGGTTTTATTCATTTTCTTCTCCCTTTAGTGCTTCCTTGCATACGTCCTCGATAGTGTCTAAAACATAGTCTGCAGAAACGTGAAGGCTCGCATCACAAAGCTTTTGAATATCTTTTAATGCCTTATTCTTTCGTTTGATTTCGGCCAGAAGAATTTCGACTTGAGAATTTTTATTGAGATCTGCGTCTGAGAATGCAATAGGACGTTTTGGTTGGCCGACGTAGCAGGCAGCATCGTCTTTCTCTTCTTGGAAGCTATCTTTCATTTCCCCATCCTTTCATAAAATTCTATTTCTAATATCAGGTTCTATTCTTATCGCTTGTTCGACGCTCCATCCAAGTCTTCCTACTCTATCCAAAAATGTTTTCCTTGGTATTCCGTTGTTTTCTGCAATTTTAAAAGCCGGAACTCCTTTATAAAAATATTTTACCTTCCCTCCACATCTTTTTAGATTCGGATTTAATGCCTCTTGAAGAGAAAAACCATTATAAAGCCTGCTTACAACTGTTTTATATTTTAAACCTACTTTATAAGCTTCTCTTTGAATCGAATTAAGCGAGCAATATTTTTTATTTATTTCTTTCATCTATTAAGTCCTTTAAGGCGTAAGACAGGTAAGGAACACATATGTGGGGAGCAAGCAAGCCTCCTCCTTTCAAAACCCCATTAACACAATTGTAGACTGCAAAGAATGAAGCTACCTGTCTTACATAATTGCGGCAATAGGAATCGAACCTATTTCTTAGGGAAAGCACCCCTATATCCTGCCATTAGAAGATGCCGCTTTAAGCCTTTCAATTTCTTTGTCTTTTTCGGCGAGGATGTTGTCATAAACAGAAGCCCAATCTTTTCCTGCTCTCCAAGCCTCTCCTGCTTCCATAATTACTACTCCTTTTAGTGAGGGGCGGGAAATTTCATCCCGCACGAGATAGAGTCCTATTGCAGTGTCCTTTCTAATCTCTTTTCTGAGCCTCAAGCTGCAACTTGATTATAACCCACCAATGCGTCTTATTCCGCCACCCTCACTTTATTCCTTAAAAGGGAATATCATCGTCCAACAACTCTGGCGCTGGGGAATCATCGCTCATAAATGCGCTTGGGAAATTTTGAGACTCACCACCTTCTTTTTTCAAAGAATTTGTATGCGCAATGATTTGATTGTAGGTATTGATGCAGAGTGCGGAGATTTTCAGCAAATCCTCTGGGAACATATTCATTTGTTCGCGCGTCCATTCCGTGCTATCTTTTTTCTTGAAAGAACGTTGTACACAAACACCATAGCTTCTTGAGGTATATCCAGTGCTTAAATCTTTTGTTATTCTTTCAAAAATAGATACGCTAAAACCACGGTCTCTAACTTGAATGATTGGTAGTTTTTTTGCCTCAGTCATTGTTTGCTTCCCTTACATTTGTTGAAAATAGTTTGAGTCATCCGGATAAATTGAATCATAAGATCCGCCGCTTTGTTCTGTCATTAGAAGCTGAATTTTATCGGCATACTCCATAAACTCCGTTGTCGATAACTTGGCCGTGCTTTTAATATCAAAACGCGCTTTAAAGTAATGATGCAGAAAATCTGAATGTATGAATTTCAAAGGCTGGTTATCAGGTATAAATCCGGTCTGATAATGAAACTCAACGATATTCTTATAAACTGCCCATAAGAATCTATTTTGAGGGCTTGTCCTTTCCTTAGTTGATTGCTTAACCTCAATATCAATCCCGTGTTTGCAGGCATTCAAAAGGGCTTCAATCTTTGGTTTGATTGTTTTTAATACCCCGTCTATGTTTGCTGATTTTTGGAAAAACATTATTCGCCCTCTAACATTCTATTTGAGGCTTCTGTTTCTTTCATTTTATCAAGTTTATTTTGTTTTGCTTCAATAGCTTGACTGGCCTGTTCTTGTGTTAAATCTTTTATTGATTTAATCTTATAATGCTTTGCCAAGGCTATTTTATCGGCTTTAAGACTTTCCAGTTGTTCAATTTGCTTATCTGTAATCTTTGGTTCATCAACTCCGTCCTCAAGCCATTTAAGAAGGTCTTGCCCTGTCTTTTCGCTTGGAATGAATATCTGTCCATCGAATAAAGATGTTCTATCCTTTGATGTAACTGCTGTATGATTAGATGCGATATCAAATACGACCGTAAACTCGTAATCCATTCCCTCGCGCTGTACGGGCGCCAAACCGACTTTAACAGGCATTTGCTTACCTTTGTCATTTTCTTGCATAACATAATCGGTCTTAGCGCGCATTGTTGCAATGATATGGCAACTACTATTAAGGATAATTTCAATCAGCTTATTATGCTGGGGAGTGATGTTTCGCCACGCTGCAAAGCTATTTTTCCCGCTATCTGCTATTTTACCCTGCTGATCTAACAACCCACCTTCTCCCGCCCAAGCATGAGAAAGGCTATCAATGATGATGGTGTCGTAACCTTCTTCTTCGGCAAATTCGATTGCCTGTAGGTATTTCTGAACCGTATATGGCGGTTTTATCGTGCAAACATCATAATCACAAAGTTTAGCGTATAAGTTTGCAGATCCATTTTCTGTATCAATAACGGCGATTTTACCACCAATTCCTTTGGCAATGAGTAGTGATGAATAGCTTTTACCGCTTCCGGCTGAGCCAACTATTCCAAGTCTAAGTTTTGCTTTGTTTTTTACTGCTTTATTAAACATTTTCGTTTTCCTTTTGTTGTACTATTTCATTCATTTCACTTCTCCCTTTAGTGCTGAGCGAGCAATATCAGTTATAGCCCGGTAATCGCTATTTCCCCGCTCAGACTCAGAATAAGTTAAAATGCACTCTAAACTTTTATTAAGCCCCTCAATCTCTTCTCTCGCCTTAGCGAGTTCCTTTTGAAGCTCCAAAATCTCAAGTCCATTTTCCATGTTTCTATCAGTCATTATTAAACTCCTCTTGGGTCTATTGCTAAAACACTGCAATTTAACGCTTTTGCTAGTTTTTCAAGTGTTTCTCTTCTTGGTTTTTCAATCATACCTCTTTCAATCCCTGAAATAGTTGCAATAGAAACCCCTGACCTATAACATAATGTTATTTGTGAAATTCTAGCATTTTCTCTTATAGTTTTTAATTTTGTTCTCATTTCTCACCTCCATTAAACTCAGGTATGTATTTCCTAGCATTCTTATTTTCCCAAAATCTAAAATCCCTTTTCCTATTTCTATATCCTCTATCTATAGGAACTCTTAAAGCATCCTCTTTGCTCCATCCTCTATTTATTCTGCACAAAATCGTATTATAATCAGAAACTGAAATTTTTCTAATCTCTTGCAGATCTGGATGCTTTCTCCGCATTAGAGGAATAGTACACGCCTGTTGAACACTCCATCCATACGTAATTACTCTAGCAAAAAAGGCTCTTTTAGTTATTCCATTTTCTACAGCAACATCCAAAGCAGGACGTCCTTTATAAAAATATTTTCTTCTATCTTTCACAAGGTCCTTCTGCGTTCGTTTTGGCTTATTAACAGCCTCATCTAACGTATATCCCCAATAAACATATCTTTGGAGTGCCATAGTATATGAGACTCCCATTTTCTCGCATCTATCCTTAAATGTTCCGGCAACTGCCATTATAAATTCCTCTAAATTAAGGCGTGTAACACTTGGTTGAACCATTAAATTTAACTCACAAGCAAATATTAAATTAACACTCTGATTTATAAACATTAACCTTCTATTTGTTGAACCTTTTCACAATAATTTCCAAGTGTTACACATAAAAGCTATTTTAAATTAAATTCCTTGCTATTAACCGCCTCTTGCCAAGTAGGGTATTCTGCAATAAGCTCGTCAGTAACTAGAATTTGCGTATTCGCTTTTATAACAAAACCGTCAACAAATATACTATGATAAACCATACAATTTTCTCTTTCTTCGATTTTTGTGATAATAAATACTTCTCCTTCATCACAACTTTTCCGCACTTGCCCGACTTTAGGGCTTTTGATGTCGTTAGTCATCTATTTAACTTTCAATCAAAGGGTTATATTCTTTTGTGCTAAGTCCGAAGCTCCAAGCCACGGCCTCGTGAGGCGTTTTTATATCTTGAGGAACCCTCAAAAAATATGTTTTTTTGCTTCCGTCTTTTTCCGGGGTTGAATTTAATAACTTCACCATAACGATTGGCTCATCATTATTAACCTCTTTTTTGTAAAGCTCTCCAAACTTGTCTTTTGAAATAATCTCCGCATTGCTATCTTTTAAATATTTCTCAATGCCGTACATATCTACCATTATTCGCCGAATATCAATATTTTCTTCATTGTCAATTTTTTCAACGGTGATTTGCTCGGGATTAGATATGATATATTCTTTGTCTCCAACCAATCTTGTGCCGTGATAAGAATAAATACCCCATCCATCAGGATATTTTAAAGCCATTCCTTTTGTGTTGTGCAATCTTCCGGAATCATCTTTATAAAGCTCGCACGGCCTTTCTGAAATCCAGCATATTTTTTCATGGGGGAGAAACCAATTTGCTGATTTTGCAATCATCCACAATCCTTTAAGTTTTTCGGTTTCCTTTTTTAATTTACATTCATTATAAAAATAATCATAAAAACCAAGCCAATTTGCATCTTGTTGCCCATATCCAGAATCCCCGACAGAATCCCCGACAGAATCCCTGACAGAATCCCTGACAGAATCCCAGACAGAATCCCCGACAGAATCCCCGACAGAATCCCAGACAGAAGCCCTGACAGAATCCCTGACAGAAGCCCCGACAGAAGCCCTGACAGAAGCCCTGACAGAAGCCCCGACAGAATCCCCGACAGAAGCCCTGACAGAAGCCCTGACAGAATCTATTTTATTTTTACCTTGTATTTTTGGGAATTTTTCACATATAATAGCTCTTGTTAATGCCATAGACATCGGGCTTCCGCACCAAACAATACGAGGAGCTTTTAGTCCGGCAATTTTATAGGCTTCTTTTATTCCCTTTTCTGCCATTTTTCTATCAGCAGGCTCTGTACAAAGCCCTATTTTAGTCCACTTATCAACATATTCAGGAAATTTTGCTATTTGTTTTTCTGTTAATTTTTCAATTTTAATCGATGACATTTCTAATCTCCTGCAGTGTATATTCGCGTTGACGTTTAACAAAATAATTGCCCTTCGGAATAGATATATGAGAGTGCTCCTCATGGGTTAATGTCTCATCTTGTTTAAGAATTAAAAACATTGTTGATTCATCAACTAAATACAATTTATTTCCTTTAGAATTTATAGCATGTGAATTTGACGATACTTTTGACTTGTCAAAAACGAACTGCCCTTTAGATGCTTTGATACTCTTCCATTCTTTTTTTATCTTCTCTTTTGTCGGCACTAGTAAAAAATCTCCTTGTCGGTACATTTTATTTCCCTTTCTTTTTTTGATCTGTTTCGTTAATAATCAGACTCATTCTTCATTTCCTCTTGTTAATCTTGTTGCGATAATGATTCCGCTTTCAGCTTGATTATTTACATAATCACAAACATCTTGATTGCGTATATTATTAAGAATTTCCAAAATAGTTTTAAGTTCTTCTTTCTCAAAATCTTTCATCATAATCCTCCCAATCTTCTTCTTTCGTTATGTAAAGCCAAAGCAATGCGATCGCTATCTTCAAGATAAGAACAACGCCTCCGGCCCACATTGAGAAAATCCACCATCCATATCCCTGTAACATTACATTCTCCACATCGTATAAATTATGGTTCCAACAGAAAAGATTAAGCAGGCTATATTCATTTTGCGTATTCCCCTTTATAATTCGGACGCTTTATCAAAATGCAGTCCAAGTGTTCTGTGTTATATTTCTTATGGTCTTTCTCTATAATGTAAGGAAGCTCATAGCTTCTTGTTTTATACTGACGGAATTGAAGGCGTGTTATATCCAAATACGCACAAGCTTCCTCTTCTGTCAGATAGATGTTCATTCGGAAAAATCCCCTGAATTAAAAGGTCTCTGCATATTTTGTTGTAGCTTCTCGATTGTTCCACTATAGGCCGCATCGCAATATAGGATGAAGTTTAGACATATCAAGAAACTGAATAGGGCTGAGAATAAACCGCGTATCATTTTTTAAACCTTTCCATTAATGGTTGTAAATTCTTCACTACCTCTGAGGCCTGTAGTTTATCGTAGTAATTATATGCACTAGCATCGTTCTGGATTTCTTTCATTGCATTCAAAACAATCTCAGCATGCTTTTCCCACATTTTATAATGCGCTTTCTTTATATTTATCATTTCTTTTGTTCCTTATTCATATACCTATCAGCCGCCTCATTAGCCTCGTCTTCCGTGTCATAATATTCCTGAAATACGATCTCGCATAAGTTGTTAACTACTTTTCGTGCATTATAAACATTTGCCTCCCATAGTTTTTTCTTTTCTCTGTAAATTATTTCTGTGATAAGGTTCATAGCAATTCTCCAAACAATGCTTCGCTCATTCCCTTAGCATATTCGGCATCTGAGATTTTCTTTTTGGCATAAGCGGGGTTGGTTGGATTTTTAAGCATATCTATTGACCAAGGCTTGTCATACAAATGACATTCGCACTTGTCGAGGTATTGCTCGCATTCCGGGCATCTCTCCTCATCCTCGTAGTTGTAAGG
>Ga0209737_10001676_pt1 | contig 15788 bp, 19 predicted proteins | sample TergutCu122P3_FD_187284 | JGI IMG/M metagenome (GOLD analysis project Ga0209737, IMG submission 187284) | Cubitermes ugandensis P3 segment gut microbial communities from Kakamega Forest, Kenya - Cu122 P3 (SPAdes) (version 2) | ecosystem: Host-associated > Arthropoda: Insects > Digestive system...
TGGTTATTGCTTCGGCGCAACAGACGTTGGAAAGATGGCCGATGTCGCTTGCGATCCATTTTTTCAGATAGTAAGGATACGGGCCTTCCGCCAGCATCTTCTTGTCGTAGTTGGATTCGATGACGGCGACGTCCGCCTCTTTCAGAGCATGTTCGACCTGGAATGTTATTTTTCCCGTATCGGTGGCGACGAGCACTTTCTTCTTTTCCGCTTCCACAAGAAAAGCGTTGGGTTCCGCCGCATTATGGGATGTGGGTAAGGGGGTGATCACCATGCTTCCGACGCGGAACGACCCCATTGTTCTTATTTCGGCGTAATTGACCGGGCCGAGCTCGCAGCTGTCGAAGGTCGCCCTGTTGCACATAACGGGGATATCAAATCTTCTGGCCGCTACGCCCGCTCCCGAAACGTGGTCCGAATGCTCATGGGTCAGAAGCAATGCTTTCAGATATCTGCCGTCCACGCCTTCCTGGTCCATCAGCCTAAGGGTCTTCTTGCAGCTGATACCCGCATCTATCATTATCGCTTCGTCTTCAAACTGAATGATGGTACAATTCCCGTCGCTTCCGCTGGCAAGGACGTGTACCTCGAACATCCGACCTCAGACCTTTTTCTTGTAGATATAGAATATTATGTCTGATCTTGAGAGTGTTCCCACCAGGACCCCTTTCTCCAGCACCGGCAGCCGGTTCACGTTGAGCTTCATCATCTTCTTGAGTGCTTCGACTATCTTCTCGTCCGGGGACGTAGTAAGAACGGTCCTGGTCATCAGGTCCTCGACCTTCGTTTCCGAGATCGCTTTGTTCGCCTCGGTCAGAGCCTCATCCGCAGTGATCCCGTCCATCGGCAGGCTGAGCAGGCTGTGATTGGTGCTTGGGTCCTTATCCAATTTGTCCTGGTACTTGAGGATCAAAGAGAGTACATCGTTCTCCGTGATAATGCCGACTACATGGTTCCTGTTGTCGACCACCGGTGCACCAGTGGAATTATCGACCGCAAACTTGATCGTGGCACGCTTTATGGTGTCTGTCGGCTTGACAGTCAACACCTGAGTTGTCATCAAATCCCTAACCCTGAGCTCTGTCATCGATTCCTGATATCCCCTTAAAGATATATGCGTTTGGATACGCTAATCGCCGTACGGCTTTAATGATCCCAAATGCGCCTTACAGACAGTTTTATTTACCATCACGCAATCAAGAGGCGCACAGGGGCCTGTAGCTCAGCTAGGTAGAGCGATCGACTCTTAATCGATCGGTCAAGGGTTCGAATCCCTTCAGGCCCGCTTCTCTGTCAGATCTGATTCGATCTTACCTTTTGCAATATCTTTGGTTCTTGCTCGTCGGTTTATTCGGTTCCGTGAGCATTACTAATCCCGCATCTATCGCAGGATTGAGATAATTATTGCGGAAAGCATCGCGTGACCTAAGGTTCAGGCGCTCCATCAGTTCCGTTGCACTCTGGGGGTATACTTCCAATACTGCCATCAGCCGGCGTATTCTGTCATCAATATGATCGATGTGTACCTGCGTGTCCGAAACGATGGCCTTTACCGCATCCCGTATCGCTTCCAGCATGAAAACTATGAATACATTCACGTCCGAACCTTTCTGTGATTCCATCAGAGTTCTGTAATACTCGGTCTGCCGTTCACGGATGATGCTCTCTACCGGTATCCAAGCAAAGATGGGTTTCCATTTCATCAGTAATGCGGTCTGCCACAATCTTCCCATTCTTCCGTTACCGTCACGGAACGGATGGATACGCTCGAATTCAGTATGAAATATACTGGATCTTATTAGGATGTGAACGTTTGAGGTCCTCAGCCATTCGAACAGATCGTTCATGTATCCCGGCAGCATTGCCGGTTCCGGCGGAGTAAGGAGTCTCTTTCCATCGGAATTGTATACTCCCACATCAACCGTGCGCAGCTTACCGTTCTCTCCGATGAGACCTTCCATCAATATCTTATGCACATGCAAAAGATCATTCATATCGAATGCGTCGATCTCCCCCAATTCGTTGTAGGCGCTTATTGCGTTCTTTACCTCAAGTATCTCATCGGGAGGTCCGAGGACCCGCTTCCCGTCGACTATGTCCGTTACCTGCTCAATCGACAGTGTATTGTTCTCGATCGCAAGCGATGAGTGTATGGTCCTGATGCGGCCGATCCTTCGAAGGCGCGGCAGCTTATCTAAACTCTCAACGCCCTTTATGCTGCCCAGCATCTCCGATATTTCTGATATCAGGTCAAGCATCTCAACTGTCAGACTGAACGGCGGAACATAACCCATCTGCTTTTGCCTCCATGGCCCCTCGTGCTTATTGTAATTACAGTTTAAATATCTTACATACTATCTTACACATTATTCTACATGATTTTTTGAAATTTCATTTTTCATCAACAATCGAACGCTCTGTTTGAACGTTCGCTACGGTACTGTTTCGATCGAATTGCATCTGCTCGGGATCCTACACATTTTCCTACATATTATCCTACACAGGAGGCAAACTGTCTCGATACCTGAAAGTTATTACTCAACATTCGGATCCCTTCGAGCCAGCTCCGCATCGATCGGGTTCTGAATGAACATTGCCATATAGAGCGGCATTGTTACTTTTTTCCCTTCCGCGCCTAAATTCCCTGTGATCAGCTTCAGTGCATACGGCGGACCATACCTTTCAGTGAACTCGTCCAGCGACGGGGTCCTTCCGTTGCCCGTCTTTACTTCCAGCGGAACTATCTCTCCTTTCTCTGTCAAAAGGAATTCGATCTCCTGTCTGGTCTCACCGGGCTTGTAATAATACAGCGGGATCTCCTTTTTTATCAGAATATCAGCAACAATATTCTCGTATATCCCGCCTTTTGCGGGGCCTTTCAGCGTGTTGTAGAAAAGTTGAGCTTTCATATCAAAACCGTACATTGCGTTCAGGATGCCGATGTCGGTCACATACACCTTGAAGTAATCCCTGTTCTGGTAAGCGGGTAACGGAAAGAAGGGCGTTTGGACATTATAGCAGAATTTGATCAGACCTGCGTCCTTGAGCCAATCCAGACTGTTCTCGAATTTGCTTGCTCTCGCGCCTTTTTCCACAACCGAATATTGGAACTTTTTGTTCTCTTTCGCTAACTGCTTTGGTATAGATTCATAACAGGACGTTGCCTTGACCTTCTCGGGATCCGAAAGATATCTTGCGATATCGTTTTTGTAACTTGCAATAATCCTTTCCTGTTCTTTATGGACCAGCCCAAAATTCTTTGTCTCATTGTAAATATTGATAACTGACGGCATACCGCCTATGATCGCATATTCTCTCAATCTTTCCATGAAAGCATTGTTGCTGGATTCCGGGATCCGTTCTTTCTTTTCATAATATTCTTTCATGTATCCGATCGTTTCGTCTCTATATCCCAGCGCCCAAAGGAATTCTTCAAAATCAAGAGAGAACATTTCCACCTGTCTTTCATACCCCACCGGGATCGACCTTGTTGTTTTGTATGCGATGCCCAGCATCGACCCGGATGCGATGCAGTCGAATCTGTCATCTTCCGCAATAAATTTTAATGCGGTCCTTGCGTCTCCGCACTCTTGTACCTCGTCCAGGAACAGCAAGGTCTTGCCTTCTTCAAATATTGCAGACTCGTTTAATGATGTGATCTTTTTGATGATCTCATCCATTTTCAAACTGCCGTTGAAAACCTCCTTGTATTTCGGTTCAGCGAAAAAGTTCAGTTCGACTATGTTCTCATAATTCTGTTTTGCGAATTCTCTTATTATGAAGGTCTTACCGACCTGCCTGGCCCCCTTTACCAATAGACATTCTTTTTTCTTATTTTTTTTCCACTCCGTAAGAATGTCCATGAACTTTCTTTTCAGCATGATCGGCCTCCGAATATCCAGATGTGTATAACGAAGACCGCATATACATAATTTTGCGTATAAAAGTTGAAAAAATAACATTTATTTGCGTATAAAATTTTAAAAAATAACGTTTATTTGCGTATCATTAAAGAACCGCAATGGGTTCGGATCCCTTCATGCCCGCTCGCCCAGTCAGATGTCTGAATTCCGCCATATCTCCTGTATTGATTCAGGAACCTGCACATTATCTTACGCAGAACGTATTACGTGTGAAAAAAATATACAATGTATGGACACAGTATATTTTTATAATGAATACTCCATTTATCCAATATGGTAGAAAAAAATGAATCCGGAATGACCTGCATAAGCGTACGTTTGGATAAAGACATCAAAAGAGATTCGGAATCTCTCTTTTCGGAACTCGGTATAAACATGACAACTGCTATCAACATCTTTCTGCGCCGCTGCCTTATGGAGAACAGGATCCCTTTTGAGGTCGGCTTATACAGGCCCAATGCTGAAACCGCAGCTGCCATCGAAGAGGTTGAAGCAATGAGAAGAGGAGAAATCCCAAAGCGCATGATGTCCGTTGAAGATGTTTTCGGAAAGATGTGAAATGCTCGTTCCCATATATACCACCAAATTTCATAAAGACCTAAAAAGGTGCAAAAAAAGAGGTCTGGATCTGCAAAAGCTGAAAAAGATAGTCGTTGACCTCCAGGAAGAAACGCCGTTGGATCCGAAACACAGAGTACATCCTTTACACGGAGAGTATAAGGGATATACGGGATGCCATATCGAACCGGATTGGCTGTTGATCTATTTGGTGGATCAAAAGCAGGGCGAGATCTACTTTACGCGTACCGGGACACACAGTGACCTATTTTGAGGCTTAAACTCCCGTATAGGACCTACTGATAAAATCGCAGGGACTCTCGTCTGAGGAGCATCCAGCAAGTATTTATTACTATTTTTTCCCACGAATAATATACCTTACACACTAATATTCCCCACGAATAATGTGTACTCTTTTTGACAGTATGCCTCAGTCCGGATCCCTTCAAGCCCGCATCAGGATCGTTCTCTGTCCCCGCGTGGTACTTTCTGACTCCGCACAGCCGGCCGTTTGGACAGCAATGGTTAAAGAAGGCCGTTTCCTACAGTCTTCACAGCATGGAAGTGCTACCGGGGCTTGAAAGGATGGAGATCGTAAAAGCTTGTGAAGAAGATCTGCCTGAGATGCTTATTCTCCAAAGGCTCGCATTCCGTGAGAATGCGATACGATATAACGATCCTGACATACCCCCGATGCCTCAGACCCTTGAAGAGCTGACCGAGGAATCCAGAGACCAGATCATCCTCAAAGCGGTCATCGACGGAAAGTTGATCGGCACCGCAAGAGGCCGTCTTGAAGGGGACGTCTGCCGCATAAGCAAGGTCATAGTGCACCCGGACCATCAGAACCGCGGCATCGGACATATGCTGGTGGCAGCGATCGAAAGCGAGTTCGATGTCTCGGCGTTCGTGCTCAGGACCGGACATCTGGATGAGAAGAACATATCATTTTACAAAAAAATGGGATATGAGATCGAAGGGAGCCCGGAAAAGATCACGGAAAGCCTCTGGTTCGTCCACATGAGAAAACGTATGAACAAAAACATCCTCTGAATACCCATACTGAACGTTTTTATAACATCGGCAGATTATATTATTGCCATATAGAGAAAGGATTCCGCATATGGAGGTTGAGTGAGGATTCATGAAAAAAGGACTGGGCGCCCCCATTGCAATAACGATCCTGGTGGTCCTGTTCTGTGCAACCTTTGCCTTTTTAGCGATCTATTTCATTTTATCCGGAGGCGCAGACCTTTGGGAATGGATCGTTTGTCTGGCTGTCATGCTCGCGACCATCGGTATCAGCATTTTCGTATTGGCGGAAAGAGTAAAGGAGATAAAGAGCGGTGAAGAAGATGATCTTGGTAAATACTGATTTTATAACGGGAAAAGAACTGGAAACGTTGGGGCTCGTGAAGGGAAGCATGATCCAGACGAAACATATCGGGAAAGATATCACACAAGGGTTCAAGAGCATGGTCGGCGGAGAACTGAAGGCATACACCGAAATGATGAACGAAGCAAGGGCCATGGCGACGAAGAGAATGGTCGAAGAGGCGGAAGCCCTCGGCGCTGATGCGGTTGTGAACATCCGTTTCTCGACTACGGCGGTAGTTGCCGGTGCGGCAGAGGTCATTGCGTACGGGACAGCAGTGAGATTCATCTGAATAGTTCGGTACCGGGCCCCTTCGGGCCCGCTTTCCGGTCTCGGCCATGTGTCCAACAAACCTTATACATAGACCACCATAGAGAAAATGAAAACTGCGGCATGCCCGCGGATCTATGTTTCAAGAGGAACGACCATGAGCACTAAAGGCGAGGGGGACAAGATGTACGAGATCCTCACCAAATACAGTGTGGAACGAAAGGTCGATGAGGCCGACGAAGAGATATTGGACAGATTGGCATTGGCAAAGTTCATCGAATACAGTCTCAAAGAAGGAGGGGCGGTTTATGCCAAAGCAACCCGCTCATCAAAAGGGCTGTTTGACGGTTCTCAAAGAAACACTTCCTGAATTTTGACAGCTGGGTATATTGATCATGAAAATCGACAACGTTTATGGATGGATCCCTAACATCGAGGGCAAAGTGTGCTGCCAGGAAAACATAAGAATGAGGATAGACAACGCCGATTTCGCATGCGCTATCGGCGCCGAAGTGACCGTCATGAGCGTTTTTTGCGAATACTCGTACGATCTGTCCGAAAGAAAAGTGGTGGTCTCGAACGAATCATGCGGCACGATCGAGATCGAGATACTCCATGAGGGCGGTCTCTGTTCGATAAAGATAGTCGAGAACAAATTGAACAGCTACAAGGCAGCGAAGGTCTGGATCGAAGAAGTTTGGAAAGGATTCAGGATGATCATTGACGGGTGCTCGGGTACGGACTGCGACTGCACGTCAATGGTGCCGGTCTATCTGGAACCGGGCAGGTCGGTATACGAAGAGATCGCCCAGGCGTTCATAAGAACGTTGGAGTACGAAGCGGATTTTGCCAACCACGTCGTGGGCCGCATCATCAGGGACAAGAACAAGAAATCCCTCAACAGATGGGAGAACCTCTGGGGCAAAGCAAACCACCTGCAGAACATCTCGCTCTCGAACCAGCTTTACTTCGGAAGGTTCCTGGATATATACAGGGATGAATTCACGCCGGAAAGGATAGAAGAGCTTACCCGAATAATGGATGCCTGGTGCGACAAAGCGAGAATAGCATACGAAAGCAATATGCGGGAGTCGGAGTTCGGATTCAGGAAAGCATCCGACGGGCTTAACCGCCGCAGGTTCTATATCGCCGCGGCCTCGCTCGCCATTGCTGTTCTGGCAATTCTTTTCTTCTGAAGGATAGGAATTGCCGATCGCTATGTTGCGGCAGATTTATAGTTCAAGTATAAATTTGTCGCAAATAGTTATTCGATGATGGTTCAAACCGCATCCTGGTCCTGCCGGCAAGTCTTATTTGAATAAATAGTAACAATCTGTATTACTTATATGAGGCAGTTCACAACAAACTATGTCAGCACTTTCATCGAAGTGGCCGAAGATTGCCCGGTGTCTAAAGGAGAAGCGCCGCCGGAAAAAGAACCGAAGACATCCGCCCGGATAGAGTATGAACTGCTCAAAGACAGCCCGTATCGATACACCTCGGACGATGTGCTTTATGAGTCCAACGGCAAACGCCGGGGGATCGCCCGCGAAGAATTCTTCTCCAAAGGTCAGCCGTGCTTCCGTGCTTCGGCACTCACAAAAAAATACGGATGGGGAGTGCACAGCGACGAGAACGGCAAGATCGCGATCTATTCTGCGGACTCGGAGGAATACGGGCGCTTATCCAAAGATAACAGCCTCAAACATCTCAAAGCGATGCGTTCGAGCAAATGAGAACGGCTGAAAGTTTGCGTTGAGACATCGGCCGTTTTTCCCGTCTCCAGCCTTCCGGACATCATCTCCGCGACCGAGTAAAGCGTGGTTGCAACTTTCAAACGGCAGAGATGGCGATAAATATCAAAAACGCATATACGACTGGCAAATACGCTTTGATTTGTGGAAAAAATTGAAGTGGGCATCATGATAAACATTGCGATAATCGGGTTTGGCGTGGTCGGTTCCGCCTCATACTATCTGGCGACGGAGAACGCCGGGTTGATTGAGAAACGGGTGGGCGATTCGATCAAAGTGAAAAAAATAGTGGATATCCTGGACTTTGAGAACCACCCCGCACCGGAACTGCTGACCAAGAATTTCTACGAAGTGATGGACGATCCGTCTATCTCCATCGTCATCGAAACGATAGGCGGAGTGCGCCATGCATACGAGTTCACCAAGGCGGCATTGAGCGGCGGCAAAAGCGTCGTGACAAGCAACAAGGAACTTGTTGCAACGCACGGCCTGGAACTCACGGCTATCGCAAAGAAGAACAATGCCCAATACCTTTTCGAGGCCAGCGTGGGAGGCGGCATTCCGATCATCCGCCCGCTCAAACAATGCTTGGCGGCGAACGAGATCACCGAAGTATACGGGATACTGAACGGTACTTCCAACTACATCCTCACAAAGATGCGCGACGAAGGAAGTTCCTTCGACGAGGCGCTTAAAGAAGCTCAGAGCAAAGGCTACGCCGAGAACAATCCGGCGGCAGACATCGACGGTCCGGACACCGGCAGGAAGATCAGCATCCTGTCATGGGTAGCGTTCGGGGACCTGGTGGACAGCGATAAGATCGATACGAAAGGCATCCGTAATATCACGGCTGAGGACATAGCAAAAGCAAAGGCCGCCGGCTGTGCGATAAAGCTGATAGGCAGAGCGAAGAAGATCAACGGCAAGGTCCAATGCACAGTTGCGCCGGAGCGCATACCTATGAGCGATCCGCTGGCGATCGTGGACGGGGTGTTCAATGCTATAGTGGTCAAAGGGAACTTCGTCGGAGACGTTATGTTCTACGGACATGGAGCGGGCGGAAGGGCGACCGCAAGTGCGGTTCTTAGCGATGTAATGGAGATCGCCCGAAGTATAGCTGCATCCAGAAAGTAAGCACATGTCCATCGTGCCGATAAAAAATATATAGCAAATTTATAGATAATCTATATTCTATATCGGCAAATTATAAAAACAGATTGCTTGTTATTGTTTTCAGGGCAAAAAAGAGGACTGCGCCCTAAAGTACTGTTTTTTTGAGCTGTTTTGTCTTCTCCATTGAGTTCTAAAGAACCACTACGAAAGGACATTATCTACCTCAAATAAATTGTACTGGAACGCAACCAGAAAAAGAGGACAGGAACAAAAAACAAATGACGGAGAAAAAAACATGACCCAGAACATAAGATCAGAGTTTATCGTAAGCTCTGAGCACACAAAAACAAACGAACAAAAAAAATGCAATTCACGGTGTTATAATGAAAAAAGTAGATACTGAATTCACAGAAGAATTGGCGGCCAAAGGCGGATCCAGCGCAACGTTATGCTTCCAGTGCGGAACATGCTCGCTCAAATGCCCGTCAGCCAATCTGAGGACCCCGTTGCGGCCGGCGCACCTCATGAGGGCGTCTCTGCTCGGACTGAAAGACGAAGCATTGGACGGCGACGCCTTATGGCAGTGCACCACATGCTACACATGCGTAGAATGGTGCCCCTGCAATGTCCAGGTGGTCGACGTGATCACTGCGCTGAGGAACATGATGGTCGCCAACGGAGAGATACACGACAACCACAAGAAGGTGGCTCAGGGCCTGATCAAGAACGGTCACACTGTCGAGAACAACGACAAGATCAGAGGCATCAGGAAGGAGCTCGGACTCCCGGAGAACCCCCCGACTGTGATGGACAACAAATCAGCAAAGAAAGACTTCGACAAAGTACTCAACTTAACTGAGTTCCCCAAGTTGGTGGATTAATGAAATACGCATTTTTCCTAGGATGCATCGCACCTCTCAGATACCCCGGTATCGAGAAGTCGACGAGAGAAGTGTTCAAAGCACTCGGCGTTGAACTGGTGGACCTGAAGGGCGCAAACTGCTGCCCCGCCCCCGGTGTGATAAAATCGTTCAGCAAAGCAACATGGCTGGCCGCTGCAGCGAGGAACCTCGCTCTCGCCGAAAAGGCCGGATTGGACATCGTAACGGTGTGCAACGGCTGCTACGGCTCATTGTTCGACGCCGCCCACGAGCTGAATGAGAACAAAGAACTGAGGGACGAAGTGAACAAGATCCTCGCCGAGATCGGAATGGAATACAGCGGCAAGACGAAAGTGAAACACTTCGCCGAGATACTGTACAAAGAGGTCGGCATCGAGAAGATCAAAAAAGCGGTGAAGACCCCCGCCGACTATAACGTGGCGGCGTTCTACGGATGCCACTTCCTGAAACCAAGCAAACTGAAACAGCTCGACGACTCGGAGAACCCGAAGATCCTGGACGAGCTGGTCGAGGCCGTCGGCGCAAAGAGCATGCTCCGCAGAAAGAAGGCCAAGCCCCTGTGCTGCGGCGCCGGAGGAGGCCTCAGGTCCCAGTTCGGTGAGACTGCATTGAAGTTCACCAATGCGAACTTGGAGATCATGAAGAACAGCGGTGCCGAGATGATAATCGACGTATGTCCGTTCTGCCACCTTCAATTCGATGCGGGCCAGAAAGACAGCGGATATTCGTTCCCCGTGCTCCACTTGTCGCAGCTTTACGGCATTGCAATGGGAATGGATGCGAAGGACCTCGGTGTAGAGGCACACATCACGCCGGTCAAACTTTAAGGAAAATGAGAAAATTACGTTAAAATAAAATAAAAAGGAAGGACAAACTATGACAAAATGGTCTAATGTTAAAATATGCGAAAGCGCAGACAAAGAACTTGAGAATTTCATTGTTGATCTGCCAGTGAACACAGCTTTCCACCGTGTGGATACCCAGATATTGAAATGCGGATTCGGCCTGCAGGGCCTCTGCTGCAAACTTTGCACGAACGGTCCCTGCCGCATAACGCAGGATGCTCCGAGAGGGGTCTGCGGCGCGACAGCCGATGTTATCGCGGCACGCAATTTCCTGCGTGCGGTCGCGGCCGGTTCGGGCTGTTACATACACGTCGTCGAGAACGCCGCAAGGAACCTGAAGGCGATCGCCCAGGCAAAAGGCGAGCTGAGAGGCAAGAAGACCCTCGACCGCCTCTGCGTAATGTTCGGCATAAAAGGCGGCAACGTCTATAAGAAAGCCATCAAGGTAGCGGACATGGTGCTTGAGGACCTCTACAAACCGGACTTCGAGAAAATGATCATAACGAAAAAGATGGCATACCCGCCCCGCTACAAGCGCTGGGAAGAGCTCGGCATCGTGCCGGGAGGAGCCAAATCCGAAGTGTTCTCCGGTGTTGTGAAGACATCGACGAACCTGAACTCGGACCCGGTGCACATGCTGCTCCACTGCCTCAAACTCGGTATCTCCACAGGTCTGTACGGACTTACCCTGACGAACCTGCTGAACGATGTGGTCATCGGCGAGCCGGAGATCCGCATGGCGCCGGTCGGACTGCGTGTGATCGACCCCGATTACATAAACATCATGATCACCGGACACCAGCACTCAAGGTTCTCGTACATACAGGACCGCCTGATCCAGGAGGACGTGATAAAGAAGGCAAAGGCAGCCGGCGCGAAAGGATTCAAGATCGTCGGATGCACCTGCGTAGGTCAGGACATGCAGCTCCGCGGTGCCCACTGCACGAAGATATTCGATGGACACGCGGGCAACAACTTCACCAGCGAGCCTATCCTGGCAACAGGTGCGATAGACGCCGTCATCTCGGAGTTCAACTGTACCCTCCCGGGTATAGAGCCGATCTGCGATGAGCTCAAGATCAAACAGATCTGCGTGGACTCCATTGCAAAGAAGGCGAACGCCGTACTGAAGGAGTTCACCTACGAGACCCGCGAGAAGGTCGTCAACGAGATCATCGACGAGATAATCGGATCATATAAAGCGAGACGCGGCGTTGTGCCGATAAAACTGCTCCCCGAACACGGGAACGGAAACTCGCTGACAGGTGTGAGCGAGGTCTCCCTGAAGGCATTCCTCGGAAACTCGTGGAAACCTTTGATCGATCTGATCGCAAACGGCACGATAAAAGGAATCGCAGGCGTTGTCGGCTGCTCCAACCTCATGTGCGGCGGCCACGATGTACTGACGGTCGAAATGACCAAAGAACTCATCGCAAGGGACATAATCGTCCTGACCGCGGGCTGTTCGTCAGGCGGTATCGAGAACTGCGGCCTGATGGACCCGAAAGCGGCAGAGCTGGCGGGACCCGGACTCAAAGCTGTGTGCAAGCAGCTCGGAATACCCCCGGTCCTGAACTTCGGCCCCTGCCTTGCGATCGGACGTTTGGAGATAGTGGCAACGGAACTTGCCGAGGCACTCGGCGTGGACATGCCGAAGCTTCCGCTGGTGCTGTCCGCAGCACAGTGGCTTGAGGAACAGGCACTTGCAGACGGAGCGTTCGGGCTCGCGCTCGGCCTCCCGCTGCACCTGGGTATCCCGCCGTTCGTCACCGGCAGTGAGCTTGCTGTAAAGGTATTCACCGAGGACATGAAGTCCCTGACCGGAGGATTCCTGTTCATCAACGACGACCCTGTCGAATCGGCCAACAAATTCGAGGAGATCATCCTCGAGAAGCGCAAAGGGCTTGGTCTGCCGTAAACCGGCAACTACAGAGGAGGGACAAACAAGGAGGAGCACCGCTCCTCCGCTTTCCAAACAATTTACACTTTTCCTTTTTGAAAAAACCAAACGTCGGCAGCGATCTCGATCAAGGCATTCCGTCAACGTTCAAAAAGAATCAAGCTTCGTTCATTGAATTTCCCGCCAATCATTTTAACCGGGAGCCGTTATACTCAGGCGATGAAAAGATACGATCTCGTATGTTTCGATATGGACGGTGTCCTGACATCCATCAGAAGTTCATGGCACTGGGTCAACCTGTGCCTTGATGTGAATAACGACGAAACATATTGGGCATACCTCAAGGGAGAGATAGACCAGCCGGAATTCATGAGAAGGGATATCGCTCAGTGGAAGGCTGCGCATCCCGGTATCTGCCGTTCGGACCTGATCAAGATATTCCGCGATATGCCCCTGACCGACGGGATACAGGAGACAGTAGCCTGCCTGAAGAGCAACGGGATCAAATGCATCATCGTAAGCGGCGGCATTACGCTCGCGGCACAGATGATAGCCGAAGAGTTCGGCTTCGATGATTACATCGCGGACGAAGTATGCATGGACCCGGATGGGAATCTGACCGGAGAAGGCAAGATGAACGTTGACCTTGACGATAAAGGAATAACCGTCAGGCACTTCATCGAGAAGTACGGCACGACGAAGGAGAGAACGGTCTCCATCGGCAATTCGTACACCGACATACCCATGTTCGAGAACTCTGGGTTATCGATCGCCTTCAATCCTATCGACGTCTACACAAGCAACGCGGCAGATCATACGGTGACATCCGAAAACTTATCGGATGTCCTGGATCTCATTCTTCCGCAGGATGATCCTCAGTCGTCTTCGAAGACGAAACCGTCCTGATCGTCATCTTCTTCGAGATCGAGAACGGCGTACCTCTTCTTCCTTATCTTTCCGTAGATGCGGGTGATCTCTCTTGCCTCGGCGGACCCTTTCTTCACCAGGCGTTCTTTTGTTTTTATCGCGTGGACCAGAGTATCGAAATCATCGAATTCCAAGACCATTCCGATAGTGAATTCCTCATCGGGCTCGGCCTCCGTTCTTACCGAATATGTTTTCTGTCCGTCGTTGACGGACACCTTCACGCTGAGAAGATCATACTGTTTGACCCACAGGGCCTTGATGTTCTCCACCCTGATCTTCTTCCCCTTCTTGCCGTCCTTCGTCTCGATCTGGGTAATGCATACTCTCCTTCCGTCATCCAGATAGAATTCGTCTTCGATGGCAAGTACATCATCCGACTCGAGTTCCGTTTCCGCGGTCTCCGTCACGCTGCCGTCGCTGAACAATACCTTTATCTTAAGTATCTCGGGCAGCCTTATCGTTTCGGAAAATGTCCTCCCGCACTCGAAACACCTGAAAGTGCCGGTTACGTTGTCTTTTCCCAATCTTCCTTTCAGAATGTCATGTTCCGTGATATCGTCGCAGTCGGGGCACTCGATATACAGGAACTCCGGCATCTCTCTGTTCGCCATTTTTTCACCTGCTCGTTAGGAAAGGGGGGTCATGCCCCGGTATAATCACATCTGCGTACCGAGTTATCATCTTTATGCTTTCCAAAGCAAGTTTCTCATCGATGTTTATCCTCGGAGGGGCCATTTTCTCAAAGTTCCCGTACTTCGGCACCGCATCTCCCGCGATCACATATCTCTTGTCGGCTTTGACAAAGACGCTTATCGAACCGGCGGTATGGCCGGGAGTGTGCACTATCCTGACACCCGGCACCAATTCCGTATCCGTCTCGAGCGGCTTGGCGCCTTCGACGCAGCCGTGCTCGCCGGGATGCATCAGTACCGCAGCGTTCTCGAACATGTCGTTATTTCCGGCGTGATCGTAATGGGAGTGGGTAAGAACGATGGTATCGACATCCTTCATGAACACGCCGATCTGTTTGAATGCCGTTTTTATTGCTGGCCTCATATAGTTTGTGCTGGTGTCCACGACGATCATTCGTTCGCCCGTTCTTATCAGGACGGACGACGAATAAGCATCGAATACGTTCCCGTTCTCATCCCTTTGGAAGTTTCCGATGGCAAGTACGTCCAGCTTGATCATGACCCTGTATATCTTCTTACATAGAATATACTGACGTGTTTTTTATCCATGAGCATGATTACCGAGTAATGAAATACGACCGGAGTCTCATCGTTGAAAAGGACAAGGATGTCTATCCTCCTTCGGACGACAGCATCCTTCTCATCAAGACCCTGGTGGTCCGTCCCGGAGAGAGGATACTGGAACTGGGGTGCGGCTCCGGGATCGTCTCGATGCATTGCGTGAAGAACGGTGCGATCGTAACTTGCGGGGATATCAACAAAAAAGCGGTCGCTCTGACAAAAAGGAACATGTCCCTGAATTCACTGGAAGCTACGGTCATAGAGACCGACATCTACTCGAATGTGGAAGGCAGGTTCGATACGATCGTGTTCAACCTTCCTTATCTCCCGGTGGATGAAGAAGGGGATCTGGCTAGATCATGGTCCGGCGGAGAGGACGGTCTGGGTCCTCTTCCGGGCCTGATCTCAGGCGCATACGATCATATTCTGCCGAACGGAAGATTGGTTGTCGTGGTTTCGTCCCAGATGGACCAGGAAAGACTGCGTTCTGTCCTCGACGGGCTGAAAGTGACCGTGCTTGATGAGCTTCCTCTCTTCTTCGAGAAGGTGGGGATCCTTGAGATCACCCTATAAGCTTCTTTATCTCTGCAGCGAGAAGATCGTTTGCCTGTTTGCCGTCGATCTTTCCTCTGAGAGCGGCCATGACCGGTCCCATGAGAGGCCCTATCGCTTCAAGCCCCTTTGATCTGACGAAGTCCTCCCGCTCTTTGACAATGCCCGCTATCACTTTGGAAGCTTCGTCGCTTCCGACGGCTTCGATCCCCGATCTGCTTATCGCACCTTCGGCATCCGAACCTTTCGCCATCTCCCTCAGTAACGAGGGGAGCGCCTCTTTCGAGAACCTGTTGGCTTTCAGAAGACCGAACAGATCGATAAGATTCGATTCGCTTATCGAGTCCGGGCCCAGGCCTTCATGTTCAAGTTCGGTGTATGTGTTGGTAAGGGAGGTTGCCGCCGCGGACGTCATT
>Ga0209737_10001677_pt1 | contig 15782 bp, 22 predicted proteins | sample TergutCu122P3_FD_187284 | JGI IMG/M metagenome (GOLD analysis project Ga0209737, IMG submission 187284) | Cubitermes ugandensis P3 segment gut microbial communities from Kakamega Forest, Kenya - Cu122 P3 (SPAdes) (version 2) | ecosystem: Host-associated > Arthropoda: Insects > Digestive system...
TAAAACAAGCTAAAGCTGTCCTAAAAGGTGTGATTATTTCTTGCGCTTGACTGGTTTTGCCTTTGTTTGCGGATGACACGCACCTGACAGCCCTATATATTCTATCCTTTTTAGCCGCTTTGGATTTTGTTTTCTTTTTCATCTTTATTATCCTCTTTGTTGTCATCATTTAGTATAGCCTTGACTAAATCAGCCTTACGTTTGCCATGCCGTTGGCTATAAAGCCTTGAACAAAAACTTGTTATTATAGCCGTAAAATCAGCCATTAAATCCTTTGTGTCATTATCAATGGACTTATTAGTCACAATTATTTCAAACCCAAGTATATCAGCCATAGGGTCTCTAAATTTGTTTTCCTCTGCTCATTAGAACTGACTCTTGCATAAACCACGGTTTTTATTCTGTTAGAAACAGGCTGCATACTTGGGATTACCTCGTCTGGCACTGCTATAGTACCAGTATCCATCTGATAAGCTCCTTTTATCCTACCAGACTTAAACCAAGCAAAAGCTGTTTGATAACTTATTCCTATCTTCCCAGCGTATTCTTTTAATTTCATATTTCGTACTATACCAATATAAAATGGTATTGTCAATAATATACTTATATAGATTCAATCAGTTGTGTGGAATACTTGGTTCGTATGCGTTGTATGGCGTATTAACGTTAAAATTTACTTTATTAGGATTTATACTGTCATTCATGACCTTACTTCCACATGAGCTTTTACACGGCATATGCTTTGGCAAAGCCGCGGAAGTCGAATTACTCATTGCGCCAAAACAGCTTGCGTTATTTGTAGTGTCAAATCAACCGATTTCAAAAGCTCGTTTTATCTTTTTGTCCTTGTTCCCTAATTTAACGTTTGGCTGGCTTCCTTTAGCTGTCTGGATGCTCCTGCCTTATAGCGCCGTTTACTCTGATCATTTGTTTACGTTTTCCGCCGTTTCAGTTTTATTCGGCATCGGCGATTACTTGAACGTATTTAACGCCATAAGGCAAATGCCAAAGGGCAGCATGCAACAACTATCCGGGTTTTCTTCATACTGGTTTATGCCATGAAAATGCTTGTCACATCCGCATATGTATAATGAAGTAATGTCACTGAAGCGCTTCAGCATACGGTTGAGTGCTTTATGATGCAACGGACGCACTGGATAAAAGCATTTTGCAAAGCTCCTTTGGCCGCGGAATAACTCTCTGTATCTGCTTGGGATTGTAGTGCCCGTGTTGATGCGATGTTGACGATGGATGCGCCAACGGCAAGCATATTATTTTTTCGGATTATATTGACTAAACTTTAAGGAGTCGTTACGCTGACCCGTTGGACATACTCAAAATCATCCCAATCGCAGCCGGACAGTAACCCTTTCCGGCTTACCCAGGCGTTATTAATGATAAAACTCACCGGATATTCCAACATATGCGTGAATTGAATAAGATCCCGCCGATCGGCGATGTCGCCCCGGAAAAAGAGCATTTTTTCATAACGGCTTTGTAACAACGCGCCCGCCTGTCCGTCAGTATAAATAACTGCTACAATCGCGCCGGCTTCTACAAACCGTTCAACGATACAAAGGCCGATTCCGTTTGCGCCGCCTGTGATTACTGCGTGTTTTCTTTTACCATAGATATAATGTGGTATTTCCTGTGATTTTGCATCCATATCAGCACCATTCTAGCTTGGCAATGAGCCACTGCATCCAACGACAGCCGCCCCCAGCCAAAACATATCGGTTAAGTTGTAAAGCATTTGCATAAGCTGCGCGCCCATGACCGGCAAGGCAACGAATACCTGCTTCTGTAAAACACCGCCTGTGGCCAGATCAGATTGTTTGCTCATCAGTTGCTCCATGTATTTATTCTCTGAAGGTAATTATAACTTGTTTATATCATAACACAAGATATAATAACATCATCAGAACAACAGACGAGGATGTCGATTATGAAATTCTGTCACGTCACCCTGTCGGTAAAGGATATGGAAGCGTCCCTGCGGTTTTATCAAGACATTACCGGCTTAGAAGTCAAAAGGCGGTTTACTGCCGGGCCAGACACCGAAATTACTTTCCTTGGGAGCGGAAATACTGAATTGGAATTGATTAGGGACGGTGCGCATAACGGAGTGGATCCAGGTAAAGGTATCTCATTAGGCTTTGCGGCCGGTTCGCTGGAGGATACGATTGCCTTGCTGCGTGAAAAAGGTTATGAGACTGATGGCGCCATTATCAGCCCAAACCCTCATGTGAGTTTTTTCATCGCCCGCGACCCGGATGGGTATATTGTTCAGTTCGTCAAAGGATAAGGACTATCCAAACAGTAACTCAAAACATATAAAAACGTGGGTATAAGTATAGTTATATATGGCTGTATGGAGGGTCTCAAGCCAAAGCGAGTGCCATGATACGAAAGTACATTGCACGATGAGCTACGATTGATGGAAAAGCTAAAAACTTACCTGCGAGTGTATGCATCAGCTTGCTGCTCTAAGAGTGAGGCAGGACGACCGACTGCTAATACCCTGCAGTCAAACACCGAATCACATGGGCTCCCATCTGTCCTTGGCAAGAAGCGAAGTTCCATGAAAGTGGGGTTGGTCAGAAATGACTGTATCAAATAAAGATTATTGTTTTGTAATAGATGCGCATGGCAAGCGGTTGGCCCCAACTACGATAGGGAAAGGCTGGTACCTAATCCGCAAAGGCCGTGCCAGACTAATCGAGTATTCGCCCGTCTCGATAATGGCCATTCAACTTAACAGGGTAATTGACAACCCGGTATGTGACATAACCCTTGGGGTTGACGACGGAAGCAAGCATGTAGGGGTTGCATTGGTTCAAAAATGCAGTACAAAAAACAAATGTGTGTTCAAAGGCACAATTGAACACAGAGGGGACGTCAGCAAGCTTATGGGGCAGCGTGCCAGCTATCGGGGGCTGCGCCGTAATGAAAAAAAATACCGCCCGAAAAGATTTAACAACCGGAGCTCAAGCAGGCGCAAAGGCAGGGTGGCCCCGAGTGTATTTCAAAAAAGGCAAGCTGTAATAAGGTTCATAAGCAAAATTATTAAATGGGTAGATATATCCCAGATAGTTTTAGAAGATGTGGCATTCGATGTAAGAGCTTTAACAGACGGGTACAAACCATACCCATGGCAATACCAAAGATCAAACAGGCTTGACGAAAATATACGAAAAGCCGTGTTAATGCGCGACGGGTATAAATGCATGATGTGCGGTGAAAGCAACTGTATGCTGGAAGCACACCACATTAACCCCCAACGCTTGTTCAGATGCGATGCGCTGTCTAATTTGATTACGCTCTGCAGCGTGTGCCATAGGGGCATTTCCGGTAAAGAGGAAGATTACATAGTGCCTTTTCAAAACTTGATCGGCGGCAAAACGTTGAGGCTGGATTATGCCCAGCATGTAATGCAGGGCAAATACTGGTTAAGGGCCCAACTAAGTAAAATAGCCGCGTTAAGCCTAACAGACGGCGGCACGACAGCTAACCATAGGATTGATTGGGGTTTCGAAAAATCACACCATAATGACGCTATAGCGATAACAGGGCTTAAGCCTGACAAAATATCATCAAAGGTCTGGCATGTTAACCCGAAGCGAAAAAAACGTAAAATGAAAGACCCAAGTGAAGTCTGCGGTTTTAGGCATGGTGATTATGCAAGTTATGTTGATACTAAAGGTATTAAGTGGATTGGATATATCACTGCAATGTATCAAGATAAGCTACAGGTAAATATTCAATGCAAAACAAAACATTTAAAAAGAGTAAATGCTAAGAAATGTTTGGCAATATATAGATATTCAAATATTTCTATAACTTAACTCATATTTCCATATGTTTATGATAGGAGGCATACTCGCCCTTACACACGCTATGAGCGTGAGCCTCGCCGGATACGCACGGGTCAATTCCATTAGCCCGGGATGGATTGAAACGGCGTCATACCATAACGCCGGCAATGAACCTAAACACAGTGCAGCCGATAAAATACAACATCCTGCGGGGCGCGTAGGTACGCCGGAAGACATCGCCGCGATGGTTATGTACCTTTGCGACAACAGCCGCGCCGGATTTATCACAGGCGAAAACATCGTCATCGACGGGGGCATAAGCAGGCTTATGGTGTACCACGGCGACCGCGGCTGGCAGTACAGCGTAAATTGACATCGCAATAAAATATCAGGCCAAAACGGTCTGATTTTTTATTATTCCCAGTATATGTGTTAAGTTTATTAACTTTTTCCAGTGCTAGACCACTATATTATCCATTGTCAGCCTTGCATCCAGCAATATCAGGAAGCTCACAATTAAGGACGCGCCTTTTTACTGTTAAATCAGACTGGGAAAATAGTAAAACGTTTCTATATACGCATTACTTAAAATATAATATAACGGATAGGTAAGGGGTGGGGCAACTATATGTGGACAAGAGCTGAACTTAAAACGAGGGCTAAGGCTGTTTTGCGAAAGACATATGGGGTGGCGTTCATTATTGGCATTATACTCTATATGGCTGGCGCTGAACATACTACATCAAGCAGCGGTAACGGTAGAAATAACAATTCAAATGTGGCTCCCCAGATAAATTACAGCATGGGCGACGTTGATGTAACGGAATATAGTGTATCCGTCGGAATACCCGGAAACAATAACGTCAGAATTAACATGATAAACCCGTTGAATCCGATATATAACCTGGGATTTATGCCCACTTGGACATATCTGATTTTTTCTATTTTTGGGATTGTGGTACTGTTATTTTTGATTTTTAGGATTCTTATTGGTTATATTGTGCAGGTTGGTGGATTCAAGTATTTTATTCAGACGGCTGAATATAAAGAGGGTGGCCTCCAAAATTTAGTTTTTGGGTTTAAAGATAATAATTACTTAAACATCCTCATAACGATGTTTCTTCGCGATCTGTATACGTTTTTATGGACATTGCTTTTTATTATACCGGGCATCATAAAAAGATTCTCCTATGCATTCGTACCGTACATTTTAGCCGATAATCCCAAAATAACTTCTGGCAGAGCCATTGAAATCAGTAAGAATATGACGTATGGGCATAAATGGAACATGTTTGTTTTAAACTTGTCGTTTATCGGTTGGTATTTTCTAGGAAGCCTTGCTTTCGGTATAGGTATAGCATTTGTCTGGCCGTATGAAAATGCGACATATGCGCAATTGTATCTGGTGTTAAGGCAAGACGCGCTGTCAAGAGGTATTATATCCGAGAATGAATTATGCGATCCAGTGCGCTGAACTTTCGTATAACGGGAAAGTGTTTCGCGTTTTGTGCCTGTTGTTTAAGGTATATCCGGGCAAATCGCCTGTTAACGCCGGTATACATCCGGCGTATGTCTTCCTTCCATTAATGCGAAGCCCAGAACAGCAAAACTGTTTTGGGCTTCATTAATTTGTTCGTGAATCAGTGTTTTTAAAGCTTTGATTGTGCAGGATAATGTATTATGTGAAAAGTGTTCCGCGCGGTGATTCTTCTGCGGATGGCGGAGGGGGGAACTGCCTGTCATTTCCGCGCCGACAGTATGCCAGCGGGAGCTGCAGTGTCCCGGGCCCGCACGCGAAATTTACGCCGAACAGGAAGTGTTCCGCGCCGTGTGTCTGTTGCCGAAGGCGGGGGGCCGCCGATCCGTTTCGCGCCGGGGCTATAACGGCTGTAACTGTTGGCTATCTGGGGGCCGTATGGGGAGTTAGCGCCTAAGGGGAAAGTGTATCGCGCCGGGCGTTCATTGGCGAAGGCCGGGGGGATCGCCAATCCGTGCCGCGCTGATTGTATGTCGCCGGGTTTGGTTTGTTGCACGCGCGCGTTATTTGCGTTTAATTGGGAAAGGTCCGGCGCCTTGGATCTGTTGTCATTGCTAGGGAACCGCCGTGTCGAACTGGCGCAATAAATATATATTTTAGTAAAAATAATGAAAATAAATGTTGACAATACGTTTATATGAGTATATAATTATAGTAACAATATAATTTTAAAATTACATTGTTACTGAAACGGGAAATTATGTCTAATACCTTAGAAAGGAATAGTGTATATGAAACTTGGGTCAATCGGCAACTATGCGTCAAAGCTGGGGTTTAGAACAAGGCTTCAGCAAACCGATGAAAAAAGGGTACGGTTATCAATATCGCTTGAAATAATTGAATACTCGGAAATAAGCAAGGCTTGGAGCTGTCGTATGGCGTCACAGGAAATGCTTGATAAGCTGGATAAATACTTGAAGCGTTACAAGGTTAAGTTTTCATATGGCGGTAATTACTTATTTGTCTATCAAGATGATAAAACATATTAACAATGTAATTTTAAAAATACATTGTTACACTATAAAAGGAGGATTTTAGGCATGTCTGATGTTTACGCAATTGTAACAAATCGCATCATTGAGCAGTTGGAAAAAGGCGTCATACCTTGGCGCAAGCCGTGGAAGGGCAACCCGGCTATGAACTACATAACCCGCAAGCCATACCGCGGCGTCAATCCTATGCTTTTACCTTACGGCGGCGAATACCTTACGTTTTTACAGGCAAAGGAACTTGGTGGGCATGTGAAAAAGGGTGAAAAGGGTAATATGGTTGTTTTTTTCAAGCCGCTTGAAGTGGATGACACTAAAACAGGCGATAAAAAAACCATTACTCTTTTGAAGTATTCCACAGTTTTTCACTTGTCGCAAATCGAAGGCATCCAGTCAAAACTACCGCCCACAATACTTGATGATACGATAAAACCAATTGAAACCGCTCAAAAGGTCATTGCCGGTTATATCGCACGTTCCGGCGTACAAATAACAACTGTTATAGGCAATGACGAAGCGTATTATAGCCCGTCAGCCGATACAATAACGCTTCCGGCAATCGGCCAATTCAATAACGCAAACGATTTTTATTCGGTTTACTTCCATGAAGCCGCGCACAGTACGGGGCATGTATCACGTTTAAACCGGGATATTGGTACTTCATCCTTTGGAACACAGAAATACAGCCGCGAAGAACTTGTCGCGGAAATAGCGGCCGCAATGCTTATGAACGAAGTCGGAATCGAGATTCCGCAAACAATCGAAAACAGCGCAAGCTATATAAAATCGTGGCTTTCTAAATTACGCGACGATAACAAAATGATTCTAACGGCAGGCAGCGCGGCGCAAAAGGCAGCCGATCTAATACTCGAAAAAAACCTTGAGGACGATGTTTCGCAATAAAATATTAATAACAATGTAATTTTAAAATAACATTGTCTAATACAAAACCGTGCCGGGCGGTTAAACCCGGCGCCACAGTTAAACGAGGGGGTATGGCATATGTCTTTAGCAGAAATGGAGGAACACTGTAAAAAAGTGAAAATTACAAGCGAGGCCGAATTTTGGGCGGTGAGACCAATTTATTGCCTGCTTGATTTTCATAAGGATGATTTTTGTAAGCTATTAGACGCAATCGGTCTGGAAAAATGGCTGGAAAAAGCGGAACACTGGAAAAGGCTCGAAAAGGCTGAGCAGTTGCTAACACAGAAAGAAACGTATGAGCGCAGCAAATGGCGGCTTGAAGAAATAGCCCGGGAACAAGCCAGGCTCATGGAAATCGTTGAGCAATACGAGGCAGCAAACAGGTTATAACGCAGAGTGGCGGGGTATCCGCGGAGTAAGCGCGGCCGGGCGATTGCCCGGCAAGCCCTGCCGCTACATTCAACCGGGGGTTATTTCAATGATCGCAATGGATTATCAGAAATGCTTAACTGCCGCGACTGTTACGAAGCCGGCGCGAAGGGTGACGCAGAATGGGAAGCGCATAAGGTTGAATACAAAAATAAGCGCGCGGCTGTGAAGGGCAATATAATTTCTGATTTAGGGATCGATACGGAAAAAGGAAGCGTCAGCATAACGCAGGCCATAGCCGAGGTTTTTACCGTCGTTAATATATGGGAATTATCTATATGCTGTCCTATCGGCGATACGGGGAGAAAGGTGGGGTATTATAATGGAAATGCTACACTCCGGTCACAGGGCGCGTATGCGCGAACGCTATATAAACGATAACGGGCTGGATTCATTCGCCGAACATGAGGCGCTGGAACTGCTGTTGTTCTATTGCATCCCTCAAAAAGACACTAACGGTTTGGCTCATAAAATGCTGAATGAATACGGAAGCCTTGCCAATTTATTCGACACGCACCCGCTGGACATATCCAAACGCTGTAAGGTCAGCGAAAACATATCCGTATTAATCAGCATGATACCGCAACTGTCGAAACTGTACTTTAGGAGCAAATGGGAGAAGAACGTCCGCTTGGTCACGCCCGAATTAGCTGGGGAGTATCTTATTGACCTATTTGCCGGACGGAACACGGAGGCGTTTTATGTCCTTTGTCTGGATGCACAGAGAAGGCTTGTCAACGCCGCAATCGTCAGTGAAGGCACTGTAGAGGAAACGCCTATTTACATTCGAAACATCGTAGAAATGGCGTTGCTGCACAGATCGGTTTCGGTGGTCCTGTCACATAACCATCCGGGCGGATCCCGGACGGCATCCGGCGCCGACGTTGAAGCTACTCGCCAAATTTTACGGGCATTTGAGTTATTGGAAATAGTTGTGTTGGATCATATCATTGTGGCGGGTTTAAGTTATTATAGCTTTGCGGAAAATAGCTTGCTTGGTCTAAAGTATTAAATTTTTTAAATATAAATTCTCAGCCGTTATTTACAATGTAATTTTAAAATGCTATTGTTGATAGCGGCTGGCATTACACGACAAGAGGCGATATAAAAATGACTCATGAAACGCTTAGGGCCCATCTTCACAATGACCTGTTACTGTCCGCCATAGAAGCAAAGAAAGAGATCGACGAATGCTGCAAATCCCTATACGCGGCTTTGAAAGTCATGAATGACGTAGGCGTCAGTAAATCGGCTTGTAGGGAAGTGCAGGCTAAAATAACCGAATACCATAAAATAAGCTTATGTTATAGTAATCTGCTTGAGGATGCATTTTGTATTACATGGCAAGCTGAAGCAGTTATCCGGAAATATATTGACAGCACGGACGCAGAAATAGATAGGCTACCGACAAACGTAACATTCTAAGGCTAATCGGTTGGAATACCGGCCAGATTTATACCTTGCGGGTGGCGCCGGCTTCGCTGGCGCTGCCCCTTATGGTTTTAAGAAGGGGTGTTTGTGGATTATGGCCTTAATCCTTTTATCAGAATATGGCGAACGTCATAAAAAAAGTAAGACAGCTGTTACTAAAATGGCATGCAGAGGCTCATTTCAAACCGCAAAAAAGGTCGGCCGACAATGGTTTATCGAAGAAGATGAGCCTTATCCGGATAACCGTATAAAGGACGGCCGTTATATAGGCAGGCGGAAAAAACTCGGGAGCGATTCGAGCAAAAAAGATACAGATAAATAAAGGAAATATTTGTGTTATTATGTTATAATAGTGGAGGTGTATTCAAATTATAATGAAAGGCGTCTTATTATGACTGATCAAAATACTGATGAAATCAATATGAGGCGGCTAAACAGCCAACTAAGGGCAGGCATACGTTCGGTATTGCTGTCTGATAGTTTTAAGAATTTTCTTGAAACACAAGCCCGGTTTTATTCGAACCATTACAGTTTCAAGAATACCTTACTGATACAGCAGCAAATAAACGATCCAACGTATGTGATGGGCGCCGAAGAATGGAAGAAGTACGGAAGACAAGTCGCGGACGATGCTAAAGAGGCATTGATAAATATACCTATATATCCAAAAGAGGACAGTCATTATCTGGATAAGATAAAATATGAGTTGAGAAGCATGCTTATGGATGATCCGGGCCTGATGCTGGCGAAAAAAAGGCTAGGAGCGTCAAAAATCGAAATTACGTTACAGAAAAACGGGATATGGGGCGTAGAGTCAGGCGGTTCCGGACGGAGATTTTCAAACGAAACCGAATTAGACAAATTTTACTGGAAAAACCTGAATAACAAACTGCCCGCGGATTATATGATCGGAAAGGTATATGATGTAAAGGATACGTTTATTCCGGAGTTTTTGTGGGTGAAGAATAATTTTTCATTTCACGAAGCTGTTCTGGATGACCATGGGGATCTTATAACAAACAACAAAGGGGAATTTAAAATTACCAATTCGGCGGAGCGCATTTCTCGTTTTGTCGAAAGCCTTGATTTTGAAATTCCCAAAAATGATGAAGTTAAGATGAACCTTCTTTTAACGGCTTTGAAGGATGTATGTAAAAATAATGGTATATCCATCGAGGCGACTGACCGGGGTTTAATCGAAAATGGTGATAAGGGCTGCGACGGGGTATGCGATTTTCAAAACAGAAGGATTCAATACGCAAATGATTTGTCGCTTGAAAGGCGTATTTCGGTAGTGGCTCATGAGATGGCGCATGTTTTAATGCACAGCAATCTGCAGCGCCTATCGGACGTAATGGGGATCGATAAAAAAGAAATAGACCATAAACTCATAGAAATACAAGCTGAGGCGACCGCCTACCTGACAGCGAATAAATTTGGGATTGAAACCGGAACGAGCAGTTTTCAATACTTGGCCACATATTCGAATAGTTTGGCTCTGCGGCAAATAGAAAAAAGCCTGGAAGTGATTCATAAGGCGTCTAAATCAATGTTGAACTTCATTGAAAAGGAACTTATAAAATCCGGATACAATCTTTCCTTATCGCCGGTCTCGGTTACGGAGATGAATGAAGAACAGCTCAGAATGTATGCTTCACGCTACCTTGAGGATGCCGTTATACAGCGTTCCGCGGAATATGCGGATATATTAAAAAATTTGGCCGGGGATTATGAAAAAGCCAACGATGTTGAAAAGGACAATATCGAGGATCAAGTACGCTGCGTGAGTAAAATAAATCAGGCGATTTCAGAAACCAAGGAGCTATTACGTAAGCTGAGCAATACGGACGCGAATGAAAAAGCCGACATTATAGGGATTATAGAACGCCTTGATTCTCTCTTAAGCAGTATACACAGGAATGAAACAAAATTTAATTATTTAGTCAATGAACATATGGATATTTTAAAAGAGAACGATAATCTCGTTTCTCTCTTTTCAAAAGATCCTATGAAAGCCCTTAATAGGCTTGAAAACAGATATGCCGAACTTGAAAATCTATCAAAACGCGAAACAGACTACATAGCGTTGAGTAAAATCATCTTAGATGATTACAGTTATTTATTACGCAACGAAAGGGATACGCCTAACTTTGTTAACGCGGCCACCCAGCGCGCCTATTATATAGATGATATGTCGTCAAAGAACGGCGTATTTGTAGAAATAAATTACATGGAGCATTTTGATGCATATAACAGGCCGGCATTATCGCGCGGCGAGCTTTGTCATCCCAAATACGCGGATACGGTTATACGAGAGATTGAGCAGTCTATAAGGCTCTTAAAAGGAAACGCCATAGAAAATAATGAATATTTTCCATACTGCAGATGCGATTTAACGGTTTTTTCACCGAATCCCGCTGGCGGCTTACATGCTTTGCATGCATCTATAGATCTCGGGGATAAAGGCCAAGAGGGTTTAACTGATTTTTTAGAACAGCGTTGTAATGATGGGTTGCGTAAAGAAATTTTCCGGGCATATGAAAATGCGCAGCACGATCTTATAAGTGATTTTCATACAGTACCGCGGATTACGTTATCGGAGGAATATAATAATCTCCGTGCATCACAATCAGCTGATAGAGACGCTAGGGATACGGTTCCGCATAAGGAGAAAACTCAAAATGAGTTAACTCATTATGAGTTAAATACATCGGAGAGAAAAAACACTGCCGGCAGCCGAAAGGCTAGGATGGATATTAGCGAGGGGGCGTAGAGTATGGGTATTCGGAAATTATGCAAACGCGGAGGATCGCCGGCGGAGCAGTTGGCCGAGTTGAACGAAAAGAATAAATACGTTAATTGGACATATCACACAATACCTATGACATTAGAGCTGGCGCGCCGCAAAGACGAAGAAGAACTTATAGAACTGTACGGAGCAAGAAAATTCAAAAGGGCAGTCATTATCAATAGAGGTGATCGGAATGTATAACAAATTTAGATACACATCGGAATTCGATGCTGACGAGGCGGAGATGATTAACCGCTGGGTTGCGGACAGGCAGGATCATATACCTCGCAGCGAGATATTAAGGATTGTGGATTTTTACAAGTCGATTGTCGGTACGGATTTTGAAGAGGTATGCACAGATATAAAAAATAAGATTTTAAATATGACAGACGAAGAATGGAATGATTGCGCAAACAGAATTCCGTTCGAGGTTCCATATTCAGTTGATGATATTATAGGGTATGAGGAATTTCAATGGGGAGATGAGGATGTATAATGTCCGCAGACGCTGATGCTTTTGAAACAGTCACGGTACGATTGGAAGACGGAACTGAAACCCTATGCGGGATAGTTTCAATATTTCCGGTAGAGCAGATGAATAGCCAATTTATTGCGCTTAACCCATTAAGCGATTCGCGCTTTGGGCGTTCGGATGAAATACAATTATTTTCATTAATCCCTACGGGCGGTAATAATAACTTTGAGTTGGCTGAGATTGACGAGTCTGTTTTCAATTTAGTGGCCGATGAATTTTTCCGGATCGTTGAGGCGTAGTAAAGTGTGGCCTAAATAGTTTTACTGACTGTATTTTTTAATGATTAGTGCTTAGCAAGCAATGGCTATGTATAGCACCTTTTTTGAGATAAGGTGCTATCATAGCCGCTTGTTAGGGGCGCCCCCTAAGATCCCGTGCGTACCGCGCTCTTATACAAACGAAAAAAATCTTCCCTTACGAAAAACTAATAGGAACGTGATTCTATGCCGTCCGAAAAACTGCTTTATCGTTCGGTTCAATTTAATATCAGATTAACGGAAAACGAAAAAGATTATATCGAGGAAAAAGCTAAAAGCGTAAATATGTCCGCGTCTTCCTATGGCCGAAAAATAATGCTGGATGGCGCAATTATTTATCGCGATACAACGACATTTTCAAAATATATGAAGGAACTGAACGCTATAAGCGTTAATATAAATCAAATAGCGCGTAATACAACCGCCGTTAATAATGTAATTGAGAAAGATGTCATTCATCTTCAAAATCAATATGAAAAGCTTAAAGCATTGTATATTAAGCTGTTGGGTGATGTTACATAAAATGGCGATAACAAATCTTCACCCGGTTACATCAACAGTTGGTTTAGCCTTGAATTATATAAAAAGAGATAAATTCGAATTACATGATAATAAGATGGAACGTTGTAAAACGCTTACATCGTATATGAATTGCGTCGAAGAAAATGATAAAACCTTATTCGCTAAGCAGCGACAATACTACATTAATAATGGTCATCTAATTAAATTACGTAAAGACGGTGAAGAAAACCTGGCTTTTCATATGGTTCAATCGTTTGAGGAGAAAGTTGATCCGGAGATTGCCAATGAAATAGGCCGTAGACTCGCAGAGGAACTTTTATCTGAATATTCGTGTGTTATCTCAACTCATTCCAATGGGGATTATACTCATAATCATTTTATATTTAACGCGTATAAAATGGACGGTTCGGGTAAGTGGAATGACTGCGATAAAACGAAAAACGCTATTCGGAGTATATCGGATCGACTCTGTGAAGAGTATGGCCTTTCAGTCATAGATGAACATCGGGAATTCAAACCGATCCATTGGAAAGATAAAAACGGAAAACAGCGGACATATGAGCCGTCCAAACGAAAAGAAAAATTACGGGAAGACAGTATATCGTCCGGTCAAAACAGTTTCGATATGATTCAAAAAAAGATCAACCGCAGTTTAAAGAGGGAACAGTCATTAACCGCTTTAATTAAATCTGACATTGACGAGGCGGTCAAAAAAGCCGTTTCTTATGATAATATGCTTCAGTTATTGGCGAAAAAAGGGTATACAATTAATTCAAAGAAAAAAGATGGAACTTGGTTAAAACACATTTCGTTTACGACGCCGGATAGCGTAAAAGCAGTAACTGACCGTTCTTTAGGTTTAGAATACAGCCGGGTTGCCCTTTCGGAAAAAATAGCAAAAATGACGGCAACCCGTATAAAGGATTTTGTTCAGACAAATATATCTCATAAAGCCAATTCCATAGAATCGTTAAGCTCGCAAAAACCCAACCGTGCAAATAATACCCGCATTGAGTACCTTAAAAATTGTATTGACGCGAACTTAGCAGCTTTACATACAATCGAAAAATTTGGCATTTTAACATTCGTAGATTTTCAAAATCGTTTAGTCAGGGTATCTGAACGTACCAACCTCCTAAACTTTCAGCTCGACGATTTGCAAAAACGTATTCTAAAAATCTGTGGGATGTCCTCCGTATTTCGGTACTTTAGTACATTTGAAACTGAGTTATACAGATTTAAGCGTAAGTATGATTTACTATATAATTTTTATGATGAATGCTCTAGCTGCATATCAAGCCTGCAACGGGTGGATCGTGAAAACAACAAGGCGTTTAACGTGGAAATTAAAAGTTTAGGGTTATTTGCGTCCAGGAGCTTATCTAATATCCGAAATAGGCAAGCTTTATTGTCAAACATTATCGAAAATGGAATAAACGCGGAAACAGAATATCCATTGATCAAGAGCCTTTCAGTTCTGCAGTTGACTACGATTGCAAAAATGAGAAGTTATTCAGATTACACTGCCGCAAAGGCCGGCGATTCCGATTCGGCGTTCCGGCTTGTTCAGGCGATATTAAATGCTAAAGAACAACAGATTAAAATAAAAGAACTGGGTCGTAAATATCCTGATGCCATTCTCGTCGGCGTATTCGCGGAAGAGGCAACCGGAAAAAATAAAATTCCGTTTTATCTGGTTAGAAGAATAAGCGAAATGACCGGTATTGAATATGATCGCAGTATTGTTCAAATAAATAAGGTAGGTCGAACAGGCTCCGGCGCTATATACCGATTGGCGAACCGGCCGAAATTTGCCGGCACGGTACAGCCCGGCCGCAAATATATTTTAACCGATGATGTTATCACAGCGGGCGGAACGCTCAGCGAGTTGCGATGCTATATTGAAAGCAGGGGCGGAGAGGTCGTTCAGTTGGTTACCGGCGGCGCGTCGATAAACAGCACGAATTTTTCGATGTCAGCTAAGACACGTTTTGCCCTGGAATCTAAATATGGTATAATACCGTTAATGAATTTTGTAAGGGAATGGGACATATATGGAGGAAAACTCGAATACCTCACCGAATCTGAGGGAAGTGAATTATTACGTTTCAAATCCCTTGACGCCGCAAGAGATCGAATTATTGCGGAAAGACATGGAAGAAGCGGACAGGAGATACGAGGAACTGAGCGAACTCGAATTCCAGAAAACATTGGCAGATAAGGAAAAGGGCGATGTTCGGCCCGATGCGCGCAAAGAGGTTGCCGCGCCGGCGGGAAAGAAAAAATCAACGTTCTAAGAATATTTTAGCTTTAAGGATAGACAAAAAATGGAACAAGCTGCATAATGTTATTGGTGACTAATGATGAAAAGCATGAAACAAATCGCAGATGAAATTCGCGTAGATAAACAGAAAGTTTATCGGTATATACGTAAAAATAACATCACTGAAGCGTGTCAGGACGCGGGTACAAAGCTCTATGATGAAGCGGCGGAAATGTTGATAAAGGAGTATTTTTCAAAAGATAACGCTTCAGATGATATAAACCAGACC
>Ga0209737_10001678_pt1 | contig 15778 bp, 10 predicted proteins | sample TergutCu122P3_FD_187284 | JGI IMG/M metagenome (GOLD analysis project Ga0209737, IMG submission 187284) | Cubitermes ugandensis P3 segment gut microbial communities from Kakamega Forest, Kenya - Cu122 P3 (SPAdes) (version 2) | ecosystem: Host-associated > Arthropoda: Insects > Digestive system...
CCTGCATGCCTCGCCGCTTTTGTTAAGTCAATGTCATCGCCGCCGGATATTTCAGTTTCTAAATAATCTATTATATGATTAAGTTTATTCTGCCAATCCAAAATCTCACCTCCTAAAGTTATAATAATCTTAAGATTATAACTTGCATTGCCGTTTGTGTATTTTTCAGCATTGAGGGTTTTTCTCTGATTCCACTAAAAAATCGGACAACACTACAAAAAAACTACTAAACCACAGTTTAACAGGGGAAAAGCCACTTAGCAAGAGTGATTTTTCTGTGAGTGGCTCTATAACTGTCCGTTCGCTAACATACCAAATCCTCACCTCGCTAAAAAAAAAGGTCATTTAAGACAATTTCTTCTGCTATATCCCTCTGTGTATTAAAGTGCTGACGAGTATATCATCCGTCTTAGGTAAGGGATTTTTGCTAAGTAATTTCTGGCGTAAATACACATTGACAGTACAGGAAGCCGCCAAGTATTTTCGCATCGGTGACAAAAAGCTGAAAAAACTTATTGATGAACATCCGGATGCTGATTTTATCACCCATCTTAGTTACGACGATGCCGAAAAGGAAATGCGAAAAGCTTGCAATCATTAAATCCATATGCCAATCGTATGCCAATTGACGGAAAAGATATATTGTTTTATGCTGACTTATACCAAATTACCACAAAACACATGCAGCCACGAAACGTTGTAGAATCAACGTTTCGTGAGCAAAATAAAGGAGTTCACACCTATGACCAAAATCCTATTCATCTGCCACGGCAACATTTGCCATATTCGTAATAACCCTGCAAATCAGCTATTTCTATGCTAGTCAACCTCGGTTTTACACCAAAATTACACCAATTAAATGAATGAGGAGTAGGGTCATAAAAATGAAAAATAGTCACAATAATCCATATATTCCTAACTTTTGTCCATATGCAAGTTATTTGTTATGTGTTATAATCATGGGTTAATAAGATTAAATGTGAAAATTATTCGTGAAAGAGGTGGCAGATTTATGAGAGTAAAATCTATAATAAAATCTATAACACTTGTATTAGTAATAGCAATGTCAATAATGTTGGGGGCTTGCGGTGGTAAATCATCTATTGGCAATATACTGGGTGACAACACCGCACAGCCATCATCGGGAACACCAAATCAATCGCAAGGGGGAAATGAAACTATATCACTAGGCGCAGTCGAGGGCGTACCGCAGAGCGGATATGGTTATTTTACATATCACAATTTCCGTTATGAGGGGAATTGGGAAAACAGTATGCCAAATGGCGAGGGAATACTATATATAGCAAAGTCGGAACATGACCCTTCAAAACTATGGATTGTTAATGGTAATTGGGTTGATGGATTACCAAATGGCGAAATTGTATTACAAATGATAGATAGAGACCCTACACACCCTTACCCCACAATCTCGTACTGTTTTGTAGTAGAAAATGGTACTGTAAATTCTGAAATGAAAGTATCGGCTATTGAAGACGCGAGTTTTGAAATGTTTTTACCATTAGGTTGGTCAATAGGTGTACCACCTTGGGCTAGTTTCATGAATACAGACCCTTTAGTAGAAGCACCGGGAGCAGGCGGGTCTATTGAGCATTTGGTTTGTACTAAAATTTTCGCAAATTTTGCTACCGCGAATGAGGGAAGCAGGATTGCATTCCGCATTACTACACCCGATATGGAAGATATACTAGCAAGCTCAGGGGATTATCTTTGGGTTGTACGCTTTGAACTCGGTGGCGAACAATGGTATGCACACGCCAATATTGAAACTAATGGGCGTATTTCGTCGCGGGCTCATGCAGTAAATACTGGCGATGGTAACTGGCAAGGTCACGTTTATTCAAGGGTGTACTTTGAGCAGAACGACGCTATCATTGATTTTCTTGTATATGACGGATATAGTTTTGATTGGAATACGCTAAATATTACACAAATTGTATATCCCGTCAAAAGCGGAGCTAATCTTGAAATAAACTTTAATAGGGAAATGATAAAACCGATGGAGCAAGTTAAGCAAAGGGAAATCCAATGTATTACTACAATATCCTATGACCCCGATGATATAACAATAACCGCCACACGCAATGCAAATAATACGTTGTCTTATACTTACAATAATAAGGGGATAACATCAAAAATATTCGACTTACCTATTGAGTGGTTTAATTCACCAGCAATTTATAAACCTTTAAGCGCTAGATATATGTTTCACATTTATGCGCGCAGAGAAATTACCCCCGAAATATTAGCATACTTCGAGCGATTGAATGGAAGAAAATTATATCCCGATGAGATTTTAGCAATTTCCGCAGTCGTTCCGACACAAATGGAATCTGAATGGTATAATTATAGTGTAGATGATGTAAATAGCCAATATTTGGTCAATATTTATGACAACATAGGCGGTGCTTTCTGGTGGGATATTTTATCCGAATATCTTTCAGTTAGTAATTTAACTAAAAAGGTAGATGAAAACGGTTTGACTATCACATGGAATATGTCACCCGCTCCTGGTATGGGTAGCCTTGACGATATTATAGGATTTTACGTGTCAACAGGTATAAATATAGTTAGTAATGAATATGATGCTAATGGAGTTTTTTTGCAAGAAAAAATACATATGAGTGAGGGGTATCATTATGAATTAGGGCTTGAAATTATGAAATAAAAAATACAGCATGAATTATGGCAAAATGATAGTTATATAATCGGACAGCGCGGGCAACCGCGCTGTTACTTTTTGTCCAACAAGAATAATTGTTTTAAGGTAAGAAGCGAGTAATATTTTTCAAAAGTACATTTGAACCACTACAAAAAATGAGGAATAGTATAAAAGCCTATTCCTCATTTCTATCATATAATGTCATGCTGAAATATTTTATTTATCAGTTGGTTTTTGCAATTTATTAATTTCTTCAAGTGTCAATCCAGTATATTCAATAATCTTTTCAATACTTTCGCCTTTGCTTAGCATGATTTTAGCCGTAGCGATTTTAGCATCTTTAAATGCTTTTCTTTCGCGTCCCCTTATATCCCATTCCATTTTATGACGGCTTTCATATAAACGGCGCGTTTGTTCATCACTTGAAATTTCCGCCAAACGCTCAACAGCATTTTTTATTTGTGGATTTTTTTCAGCTACCATCTCAAAATCCTCCTCATTTTCCGATGATAAAAACTTCAACCAATTCCATAACATTGTACCATCTTCTACTTGTGGTAGTTTTTCTAATTCGAGAGTGTTTATCTCTATTAAGTCAGTAAATTCAACCTTGTTTTCAATGTCGTATAAAGTGAAACGGTGGTGATATTTAGGACTGTTATCAATCAACTCATAATCAGCTATTAAAATACTGACAACCTTTTTGATTTCCTCATAATCATCACCAGAGCCAAGCTGTTCAGTCACCATTTTTGAAATATAAAAGACTACTCTTTCCCTCATTACATCAGACGGATTGACCTGTATCTCGATGTCGAGAATTTTGCCAGTTTTGGTCTTTATCTTTACATCAAGTATGCCAAGTTTATCACCGTCATATTCGGGCAGTAAATGAGGGTCAACAAAAATGATTTCCTCATATTCTTCTTCGGGAAGTCTAAGCACCGATAGTAAAAATTCTTTCAGTATTTCGCGGTTTCTTTCGTCACCAAATAACAACTTAAAAATCAAATCAACCTTTGGTAACAGATATTTTTTGTCTTTGCTCATTAAATGCCTACCTTTCACCAACAGTATAGCATATGCGGATAAAAAATTCCACATCAATTTTCATCTCTATCGCCGACCGTTCCGACTATCCAAGCCGTCAAGGGGCGAGTAGTATTTTTTTGAAAGAACCAAAAAAATCTCCACTCTTAAACCCTTGACCGCATGGATTTTTGACGTGTCATTCCACTACCGAAAACGAGGAACAAGATAAAACCCTATTCCTCATTTTCGTTCGTTTCATTATACGGCAAAACTGTCTACACTATTTCTCTGTTAATCAAAGTGCGAAAGAATTAAAGGACTTTTTGCTAAGTCCGAATACTTTTTAAAGATATAATAAGCTGATGGTGCTGATGTGAAATTATCTGTTCTTACGTAACTATGCCGTTATTAATTTTACTGCAGTAGCTTGCATTGGAAAATCCTCATAATCAAGTAACAACATGATTTTTCATTATACACGGCTATCTGCTTATAATCTACTTACTTTAATATCGGAAGCTGCCTTTTTATTTGCTAAAACATTCTCTTTTGCGTATGTAAGAAAATCATTATCTGGATTGGTGAAACAAAACGGTGTACACCAGCATACCTGTTAAACATTTTTCCAAATACTAATTTACTTTCAAAGCTGTTGCAATTTTTACAGGGAAGATTCGTAACGATGTTATTTTGAATTAAGTTTTTTAACTCTTTTGATAAATATTTTTCGCAATGATTAAGAAGTTCATCAGACCCGTGGTAACGTCCTAAACAACGTATCCACCAATGATTTCTATAAAACGCTATGGTGCAAATTCTTATACCTTCATGCCTGACCGACCAAAAATATTTTGATGTCTTTGCAGCTGTCAATTCATTTTCATTTAGAAACTCATTAAAACATACAAGATTTCTTAATTTATCATTATCTAATAAATCTTTTGCGAAATCTTCAATTTTTGGTTTATTTTTTTTTGTCATTAATGCATTCCCGCGAATATAAATTTCTCAACTCTTGTGGTGTACTACCCACAAGAGCAACTAATAAAACTAACCTATCTACAATATAGCAAGAATCCAAAAGATTTCAAGTGACTTAATTCAATAAATGTTTGAAAAATTTGTGGATGAAAGAATGCGTGTCATTTAAAAATTTTGATTCGCCGAGAGTAGATTTTGAGCTTCAACCATGCTATACTGGCAATAATCGTATGGGTTCTACTTATGCCACATTATGCTTTATATGATATTACGTTATCAAGAAGGAAAATAGTAAAGAAACTTAGAAAACACAGTGTTTAAAAGGAGTTTTGATGATATGACTAAGATTCTCTTCATCTGCCACGGCAACATTTGCCGCTCCCCAATGGCCGAATTCGTTATGAAAGAAATGGTAAAAAGCAGGGGAGTTAGTGATGAGTTTTATATTGCATCAGCGGCGACAAGTACCGAAGAAATAAATAACCCGGTTTATCCCGGAACACGGAAACGGCTGGCGAAAGAGGGTATTTCAGTAGCCGGGAAGTATGCAGTGCAGATTACCCGCGCGGATTATGAGAAATATGATTATTTGCTCGCGATGGATAGCCGCAATATTGCGAATATGATGCGGATATTTGGCAGTGATCCGGATAATAAGATATGCCGTCTGCTTGATTTGACAGATAAACCACGCGATATCATTGACCCTTGGCCATGTGGTGATTATGATAAGACATATGATGATGTGCTTGAAGGGTGTACGGCGTTACTAAAGAAAATTTACGCTCAATAATACTCCCGCACTGCCCACATACAAAGACCGGTCTGGATAAATTGGCTCATAAGTAACCCCCACAGATAACCTTGGATTCCCCAAATCGGTACGGCAGCGAAGATAAAGGCAAGACGGACGGAAAGGCTGATGATACTATAAACAAAGTTTTCTCCTGTTTTCCCCATTCCATGAAGTATGCTGGAAAGGGTGCTGGCAATATACATAAACGGGCACAAAAAGCTCAGAGTAATGATGAAACTTCCTGCTAATGAGTTGTCGTAAAACCAAATCCCCAAAGTCCTTCCGAACAGCAAAAAGAATCCAGTGCAAAAAACGCCAAGAGCCGCTCCCAATTTTATCGACTGACGAATTGCTCTATTTATCATGGTTCTATTATGGGTTGCATCAGCTTCCGAGACGATAGGAAGTAACAAAACACTGATGGAGTTTGTAATCGCCGAAGGGAAAAAAATCAATGGCAGAGCCATCCCGGTAAGGACCCCAAAAACACTAAGCGCAGTAGTATTATCCATCCCATATGCCATCAATTTATTGGGGATAAAAATATTCTCAACACTTTGCAAAATATTTATTATCACCCGGTTAAGCGACAAAGGAATCGCCAGCGACAATAATAAACGACTTGAATTTATGTACTGATGTTTCACCGGTTTTATATGATCCCGGCTTAATGAAAGATTATAGAAGCGATGCCTGATTGCCACCAACGAAACAATCATCGCCGCGCTTTCACCGATAACCAAACCAAGAACCGCAAAGCTTATCGTTGGGGTCATCCCCCGTGACATTGCGATATGATAAATCAGGAAAACCGAACCAACCCTGACAACTTGTTCCGCCAATTGAGCAAGTGCAGGAACCGTACTTTTTCGTACCCCATAAAAATATCCGTTAATACAAGAGTGAACCGTCGCCATCGGAATTGAGAACGAAATAATCCGTAAAAGTGGTGCCGTCCGTGGCTCCATCAGAAATTTTTCAGCAATAAAATCAGAATAATAATAAATGCTCCATGTACAAAGTGCAGATAAAACCATCGAAATCACAAAGCCGCAAATGAGATGCCCAGAAGAAGTACGATAGTCCTTGGTCGCGGTTTCACTAGCGACATATTTGGAAATCGCCGTCTGCATCCCCGCAACCGTAACCGAAAAAGTGAGTGCCAGTATCGGAGCGGTGAGCTGATAAATCCCCATCCCTTCCGCCCCAAACATCCGTGAAAGAAAAATCCGGTAAAAAAAACCAATGAAACGGCTTAAAAGTCCGGTAACAGTCAAGATTAAGGTGCCGGATATCAAAGGATTCTGCCATGACAAATTAGCCGGGAGCAAATCCCAGAAGTTTTGCTTAGTAAAAGAAAGATGTGGCGATGATGATGATTTTTGATTCATATGAAAATATATGCCGTTACATTTGAAAAAAGTATTTCGATGGGGTATAATCACACTATGAAAATAACTTACCTCAATCACAGCGGTTTTTTAGTCGAATTGGACGAAGCCTATTTTTTATTTGATTATCATACCGGGCAAATTCCCCTCTCTCGCTTGCAAGAGATTCTAAATCCGGAAAAATACCTCTACATATTTGTCAGCCACGCCCATGGAGACCATTACAACCGTGAAATTTGGTCACTTCAAAAAACCCATCCCAATATTATGTTTATCATGTCAAAAGATGTCCCATTGTCGGCTTCGCAAAAAACGCGCCTTGGTTTAACCGAACAAGATAATGAAAAAATATTGCGGGTAAAAGCGAACGAGTCACATCTAATATATACCGAAAGAGAATTTGTCACATCAAAAATCTCCCATAGTTTGCATCTCAAAACTCTGTTATCTACTGATGAGGGTGTGGCTTTCATCGTTATCTATGAGGAAGAAAAGCATATAGGTGATGAACTATACTTCTTTCATGCCGGAGACCTAAACCTCTGGACTTGGCCTGGTGATGAAGAAGCAACAAACAATGATCGTTATCGCCGCTTCATGCTGGAGATGGAAAAAATCAGGGGATACATTTTTGATGTCGCATTTTTCCCGCTCGACCCAAGACAAGAAGAAGCTTGCGGTGACGGATTCAGGATCTTTAATGAAATTACGGATACAAAAATACTTTTCCCAATGCATATGTGGGGTGATTATTCAGTAATAGAGAAGTACAAAAACAAATACCCGAACACCGTTGAAAACATGATAAATCTGCAACACGAAGGACAAATATTTGAACTATAAAATTATTGCTACGCAACAATAATAAAGAGCAAACACAACATAAAAATAATCAAAGTATCAAAATAGCAACAATAAACCACATACAACCAATATTACAAGACAGAACACCTTAATCAATAAAACACCTTAATCAATAAAACACCTTAATCAATAAACAACTTAATCAAAAACAACTCATCGAGGAGTAAGGAAGGCAAAAGAACTCGCAGTCGCATTAGGTCGCCTTCTAGAGCAAGAAAACAATCAGCGTAGCCAATTAGACCGTAGCGACGTAGAGTTTTTGCCTGACTTACGGAGTAGACTTCGAGACCAATCACACAGTAGATATATAGACCAATCACACAGTAGATATACAGACCAATCACACTAAGCACACATACGGAGAAAACCATGACCAATCATAGACAAATCACCAAACCCACCCAAATCGGCACCAAAACCATCGGTGGCAACAACCCCATCCTCATCCAATCAATGACCACCACCAAAACCGAAGACACCGAAGCCACCATCACCCAAATAAAGCGCCTCGAAGCCGCCGGATGCGACATCATCCGAGCAGCAGTACCAACAATGGAAGCCGCCAAAGCATTCGGTGAAATTAAGAAAAAAATCAACATCCCCTTTGTCGCCGATATCCACTTTGATTACCGCTTAGCACTCGCCGCCATCGAAAACGGCGCTGACAAAATCCGCATCAATCCCGGAAACATTGGTGGAATCAAACCGTTGACCGAAGTAGTCAACGCCGCCAAAGCAAACAACATCCCCATCCGTGTTGGTGTCAACAGTGGTTCACTAGAAAAAGAACTAATTAAAAAATATAACGGCGTCACCGCTGATGGACTCGTAGAAAGCGCTCTGGATAAAGTGCGGATGATCGAAGAAGCCGGATATGACAATATCGTTATCAGCATCAAATCATCAGATGTAATGATGTCGGTTACTGCCCATGAAAAAATAGCAAAACTAACCACCTACCCCCTACATATCGGCATCACCGAATCCGGCACCCTGTTCAGTGGCAGTATCAAATCAGCCGCCGGTCTCGCCCTAATCCTTAACCAAGGTATTGGTGATACCATCCGTATCTCCCTGACCGGCGACCCAGTTGAAGAAATCAAAGCAGCGAAAATCCTTCTCCGCACATTGGGACTTCGAAAGTGTGGTGTCGAAGTTATATCTTGCCCGACCTGCGGGCGAACCGAAATCGACCTAATCAGCCTTGCCAACCAAGTTGAAAATATGGTTGCCGATATACCCCTTGATATTAAAGTCGCAGTAATGGGTTGCGTTGTAAACGGACCCGGTGAATCAAAAGAAGCCGACATCGGTATCTGTGGCGGTAGGGGTGAGGGTATTATTATCAAACAAGGCGAAGTAATTAAAAAAGTAGCGGAAGGTGAATTACTGAGTGCTTTACGTGAAGAGCTGGAAAACTGGTAATAAAATGGCAAACGTGCGGCAATCCTGATATGCTGTTTATTTACTACAAAAACTTAATTAATCACTGCAATATCCCGCAGGTCTTTTTTATCTATGTTATAAATCTTTAGGGTTCAGGGGGCGAACTGTAGACAGGAATACGGGCATAATAAGCGTAAAATGCGTCACCTTATATCCTAATTGAAGAATTTCAATTAGCAGGAGGCATTTTAATATGAATAATAAAAGACTTAAAGGTGTAATTGCATTAATAAGCATATGCTTTTTCGTGGTTTCGCTTATCCAACCAACCCAGGTATTTGCATATGCAGACAGCAAAATAAGCGACAAAGCCAGGGAACATATTTTAGGCGAACTTGAAAAAGCACGCATTCCAAATGCCGCAATTGCGATATTGCAAGAAGATGAAATCTCATACATTTTCAAAGACAGTACCCAGGATACACTATTTGAAATAGGTTCTGTATCAAAATCCTTTACAGCGTTTGGTGTGTTGCTGCTTGAAGATAAGGGGAAACTTTCGGTTGACGACCCTGTGAACAAACATTTACCGTGGTTTGAGGTAAATTACCAAGGTGTATCCGTGCCACATGAAGATATAACTATTCGTAATCTCTTGAACCATACAAGTGGTTTCACAAGCCATGAAGGACATTTCGCGCCGGTTCATGATTTGATAACCACCGATGAACTTATTAGACAGATAATCGGAAGTAATCTAGCGTTTTATCCTTCCGAAGAATTTGCATATGGTAATATAAATTATGTTCTTCTTGGGTTTATTATTGAAGCTGTTTCAGGGTTAAGTTATGATGAATACATGAAACAAAATGTGCTTAAACCCCTTGATTTGCATAGCACATTCACAAGCAGGGAGCGTGCCCATGAAACAGGGCTTGTGATTGGTGGCAATCGTTTGGGGTTTTTGCGTATATGGTCTCGGGAGGTGAAATTTAGCGATTTCATAGTGCCAACAGGTAATATATATTCTAGTATAGCGGATATGGGACGCTGGGCACAGATTCAACTTGGTTTGGTTGATATTGATGAACAATTTAGAAAAGTAGTTAAGCGTTCACATTCGCTTAAACCAAGCAATGAAGCTCTTTTTGACAGCCTCATTGAAAGCATGGGTGGGTTCTATGCCGCCGGATGGGGTGTTGAAACGAATAATGAAGACATAAATCATGCTGGGATGACAACAGGTTATACCGCTGTGGTTCATATGTTGCCTAAGCGTAATACTGCTGTCGTTTTTCTTAATAATCTGACCCATGCGCCGGTAGATTTCATTCCGGATTTTGTTTTGGAAACAATCGAGGATGGGTCTTTTAATACATTACCAACCGCTATATTTGCGATTATGGATTTGATATATACTATTTTGACTATAGTCGGTATTATTGTCACCGGAGTGTTTATATGGTATGCTTTTAGATTGGCAAAAAAACTACAGAGTGGGTATAAGATAAAATGCAAATTTTCTTTTAAGAATATCATGTTATTATTTTTACCGCTTGCTTTACTTACAGTTACAATAGGTTGGAATGCTTTACTTTGTATTACTTTTGGCAATAAATTTACATTTATAGTTTTATATTCTCCATTAAGTTATGTTTATGCCAATATTTCCATGGTGGCAATGGCGGTATATGCTTTGTGCTTTTGGTGGGCGAAGATATTTATACAGCCTAAATATCCAAAAGATAAGCAATAAGTCCTATTGTTGTTCCCGGTGATTGATTATATAATAGATTAGAGGTGAACAATGATACGTTTATTTACAGAAGTATTTCCGGCTTTAAAGCTCGAAAAATCAATCCAAGACCTATTCTCATTAGTTTCTGTTGAGAAAGTTACATCAACCAAACAAGCAGATTCAATCGGCATCTACATATCATGTGAGCGCCTCATCCAAAAAGCAGTTATATATAAAGTAGAAGAGGAAATCAAGAAACAACTTTTCAAAAACAAACCAGTCAGTATCAGGATTCACGAAAAATATGTGCTGTCAGCACAATATAATGCGGAAAAATTGTTACAAGTTTATCGGGACAGCATTTTTCTTGAATTAAAACAACGTCCGATATTATTAAATATTCTCAAAAAATCAAAGCTTACTTTCATCGGAGAAAATCAATTAACTTTGACAATTGATAATTCACTTTTCATCCAAGACAAAGTGGTTGAGTTAACCGGGTTTCTCCATGATATCTTCAATAACCGCTGTGGTCTTTCTACCGAAATAAAAGTTGCTTCAGTGGAAAATGGAGCCAGTCCACCCGAAGAAGATGCCAAGATAACCGCTAAGATAAACGAGATATCCCGCAATGCTTTAGATAAAACTTCAAACGAAAACGAAAATATCGAAAGCGTCCCGGAGAGTATCAAGAAAGTTGCCCCACCCTCGGAAGATGGCGGCTTTTTAATCGTGGAAGATGATAAAACACCAAATGGTGTTATGGATGATTTTATCACCGAATTTGAAAAAAATAATCCCATAACTAAACAAAAGGGCGAAGTCGATACCCCTCCGGTTGATAAAAAACCACAAGCCAGCAAACCGCTGACTGCTGTCAAAATGAAAAGTAAAACCACACCGTATAAACGCAAATCCGGCAAACGTTCGGATAATCCGGACGTAATTTACGGCAGGGATTTTGACGATGGCGAATTTACGTCCCTTAGTGATATCGTTGGTGAAATCGGTGAGGTTATTGTCCGGGGTCAGATTATTTCCCTTGATTTCCGCTCGATTCCCAATGAAAAAACGCTCATTATATTTAGTGTCACAGATACAACCGATACGATAAAAGTAAAAATATTCGTTGGTGATGAATTGCTTGAAGATTTAAAGAAAGAAATTAAGCAAAATGCTTTTGTTAAAATAAAGGGTGTCGTGATGATGGACAGGTACGATAATGAATTGACCATCGGTTCACTTATTGGTATCAAGAAGACACTGGATTTCAGAACCCGCCGGATGGATGAATCAAAAAATAAGCGGGTTGAGTTTCATTGCCATACCAAAATGAGTGATATGGATGGGGTCATCGATGTCGCGGAATTGATTACCCAGGCATTTGAATGGGGACATCGCGCCATTGCCATCACCGACCACGGGGTCGTCCAATCGTTCCCGGAAGCCCATAAGACATGGAAGAAGATTTATGAAAGCGAAAAAAAGCGTTTATGGGAACAGGAAGCCAAAGAACCACCTAGTAAAGAAGATTTTTTCAAGATAATATATGGAGTTGAAGCCTATCTTGTAGATGATTTAAAGGAAATCGTCGTCAAACCGAATGATAAATTATTAGATGATGATTTCGTAGTTTTTGACATTGAAACAACCGGATTTTCGCCTCGTTTTAACCGGATAATCGAGATTGGTGCGGTGCGTATCCGGGCAGGAAACATCATCGAACGTTTTCAGTCATTTATTAATCCCCATGTGCCGATACCCTATGAAATTGAGCGTTTGACGGGTATAAGTGATGCCACGGTTTTAGGTGCACCCGATATCAAAACAGTACTTCCGGCTTTCATTGATTTTGTTGGCGAAGCGCCACTTGTTGCCCACAATGCCAATTTTGACATGGGATTTATCCGTGAAAATTTAAACATCTTGGGTATTGAAAACGAGTTTACATACCTTGATACCTTGGCATTAGCCCGATTGCTTTTACCGGATTTAAAGAAGCATACCCTCGAAACGGTCTGTGGGGAGCTGGGTATCAGCCAGAAAAGCCATCACCGCGCTGATGATGATGCTGAATGTACTGCCAGGGTATTTATTGAATTTTGCACCCGGCTTAAGGAAAAAGGTATCACGACTTTGACCGGGATAAACAACCTTGGTACATCAACGCCGGAGATGGTCAAAAAACTGCCAAGTTTCCATGCGATTATCTTGGCGGCCAATGATATCGGGCGGGAGAATCTTTATACCTTGATTTCCGAATCCCACCTTAATTATTACAGCCGCCGCCCCCGGATTCCGAAGAGTCTGTTGCAAAAATACCGCGCGGGTTTGATAGTTGGAAGCGGTTGCGAATCCGGCGAGCTTTTCCAAGCCTTGCTTGAAGGGAAACCAGCTGCCGACATCACCAGGATTGTCGAGTTTTATGATTATCTGGAGGTTCAACCGGCAGGTAATAACGAGTTTTTGATTAGGTCTACAAAACGGAGTGAGGTTAATTCGCTTGAAGATATCGAAAATTTTACCCGTCAGATTGTAAAATTGGGTGAAGATTATGATAAACTGGTAATCGCAACCTCGGATGTCCACTTCCTTAATCCCGAAGATGAAGTTTATCGCCGGATTATCATGGCGGGTCAAGGTTTTGAAGATGCTGATAATCAAGCGCCACTTTATCTACGGACAACCGATGAGATGTTAGATGAATTTGCTTATCTTGGCAGGGAAAAGGCATATGAAATAGTCGTTGAAAATACCAACAAAATCGCCGCAATGATAGCTCCGATTTCACCGCTTCATCCTGATAAATGTCCGCCAATCATCGAAAACAGTGATACCGAACTAAAGGAAATCTGTTATCGAAAGGCTTATGAAATGTATGGAAATCCTTTACCGGATTTAGTAAAGAAGCGTTTGGAAAAAGAATTAGCTTCGATTATCAATAACGGTTTTGCCGTTATGTATATTGCCGCCCAAAAGTTGGTTTGGAAATCTCTTGAAGATGGTTATCTGGTTGGCAGCCGTGGTTCGGTTGGTTCCTCATTTGTTGCAACGATGGCGGGAATTACCGAGGTAAATCCCTTGAGGCCGCATTATTATTGCCAATCCTGCCATTATAGTGATTTTGATTCTGATGTAGTAAAACAATATATTGGGCGCGTTGGATTTGACCTACCGGATGCAAATTGTCCCAAGTGTGGGTTGGATTTGGCAAAAGACGGTTTTGATATTCCTTTTGAAACTTTCCTTGGGTTTAAGGGGGACAAAGAGCCGGATATCGACCTCAATTTTTCGGGTGATTATCAACCTAAAGCGCACAAGTATACCGAGACACTTTTTGGTGAAGGGCAGACTTTCCGCGCCGGGACGATAACCGGACTGGCGGACAAAACGGCTTTTGGTTATGTGAAAAAATATTATGACGAACGGGGAATTGTGAAACGTAATTGCGAAATCGACCGGATAGTCAAAGGCTTAACAGGTATCAGGAAAAGTACCGGGCAACACCCCGGGGGGATTATGATTTTGCCGGTTGGGAAAAAAATTAATTCTTTTACCCCCGTCCAGCGTCCTGCCAATGATGTAAACAGTGATATTATCACCACTCATTTTGATTATCACTCGATTGATCACAACTTGTTAAAGCTCGATATTCTCGGTCACGATGACCCGACGATGGTGCGGATGTTACAAGATTTAACCGGGGTTGATCCTCTTAAAATACCGTTTCAGGATGAACAGGTTATGTCACTTTTCCGCAGTACCAAAGCATTGAATGTTACTCCTGAACAAATCGGTGGTTGCAAGCTTGGTGTTATGGGTGTGCCGGAATTTGGCACGGATTTTGTTATTCAAATGGTTGAGGAGGCAAAACCGCAGTCATTTTTTGACTTGATTTGTATTTCGGGTTTGTCGCATGGAACAAATGTCTGGTTGGGTAATGCGCAGGAGTTGATTCGGGAGGGTAAAGCGACTCTTTCGACAGTTATCAGTATCCGCGATGATATTATGACTTATTTGATTAGTAAGGGGATGGATAATTCTACGGCTTTTAATATAACTGAAAGTGTTAGGAAAGGGAATGGTCTAAGGCCGGAGTGGAAAACGGCGATGATTGACGCGAAGGTGCCGGATTGGTATATCTGGTCCTGCGAAAAGATTAAGTATATGTTCCCCAAAGCTCATGCAGCGGCTTATGTTATGATGGCGTGGCGGATAGCATATTTTAAAGTTTATTATCCGTTGGCTTATTATGCGGCACTGTTTTCAATCAGGGCATCGGCATTTAATTATGAGATTATGTGTCAGGGGCAGAAGCATTTGGAAAAAATGATTGGTGATTATAAGCGGCGTGAGGAGCTTGGGAAATTGGGGAAAAAGGAGCAGGATTCTTTTCGTGATATGCGGCTTGTTCAAGAGATGTATGCGCGTGGGTTTGATTTTACCCCGCTTGATATTTATAAGGCAAAGGCTCATTATTTTCAATTGATTGATGGGAAGATAATGCCGGCGTTGAGTAGTATTGAAGGGTTAGGGGATAAAGCGGCTGATGCTGTGGTTGAGGCATCGAAGTTGGGTAGGTATTTGTCGCGTGATGATTTCAGGCAGCGGACTAAGGTGAGTAAGACGGTGGTGGAGTTGATGGAGCGGTTGGGGTTGTTGGGGGACCTGCCGGAGACGAATCAGATTTCGTTGTTTGATGTGATGTAGTGGAGGATGTATTAGTCGATGTGTTGGCCGCGTGATTGAAAGTGTGATTCAACGTCCAACCCGCTTTCGCTCCGAGAGAAACGTTGCGTTACGTAAGCCAGCAAGATACGCTGGCTAAGTAACGACGTTTCTCAAGGGTTGGTCTTATGAATCACACTTTCAATCTCACGAATTTACTTTTTTTTGAAGTAGTCAAGATG
>Ga0209737_10001679_pt1 | contig 15778 bp, 14 predicted proteins | sample TergutCu122P3_FD_187284 | JGI IMG/M metagenome (GOLD analysis project Ga0209737, IMG submission 187284) | Cubitermes ugandensis P3 segment gut microbial communities from Kakamega Forest, Kenya - Cu122 P3 (SPAdes) (version 2) | ecosystem: Host-associated > Arthropoda: Insects > Digestive system...
CTCTATGGATTTTATGAATTACAGATTACAAAACGAATACGATGTGGTGAGGACGGTGGTTTATCATCCTGCGAAAGACGCGGTAATTGCGGGTACGTTATACGGAAAAGTTATCGAAATCGGGAAAAAAGGCGTCAGTGAAATACGCCATCCTGCCAATCCATACGACGCCGCATTTTTCAACGATTACAGCGCAATTAAAGATGATGCGCTCTATCTTCCCGGCCCGGGCGATGTGCTCATGCTGGGCGCTCGCGAAAAGCGATGGCTGAACCTTCCGTTTTTCAGCACCCCGCTTTTTATTATACCTCTACCCAACGGCAATTTGTTGGAAGGTTGGGCTGACCGTCTGATTGAATTTTCGGCGAACGGAAAACTAATCAAAGACTTTGATGAGTATGCCATGCAACAGGCGATTTATTCCAGACCCTGTTTTGATGCGGCAGGGCGATTGTGGTTCGGAGGCGGAAAAGGTATCACCATTTATAATTATGCCGCTCAAAAAATTGTGAAAACCATATTTCATGACTTCTTAAAATTAGTGCGGTATATGAACAGCGACAGGGAGGGCAACGTCTGGTTTGCCGCCGAAAACAGGCTGTATGTTTCGTCGGGCGATAGCGTCAGACTGGAAATAACGTTGCCGCAACTGATACGGGGAATTTATTTCACCAATCAAAGCAACAGGTTGATAGTGTCGGCAATCAACGGATTTTATCTGTTCGACAAAGAGCGGCGGAACTATGTTTTTTTCAATCATGAAAATGGCTATACGGGCGGCGAGCCTACTTCGGGTTCTATGGCGGAGGACGCCGACGGAAATATCTGGCTGCCTTCGCAGGAGGGATTGTTCCGGTTTCATCCCGAAAAATTGATGTCGGCGCCCTATATACCCCAAATGCAACTTGTTTCCGTTTCCTCTTCGACCAATAATATACATTGGAAAACAATCGAAGACCCGACAACAAAACTGAATTACCGGCATAAAAATATTCGTTTCAGTTTCATCGGGCTTTCTTATACGGCAGCGCAAAACGTCCGCTATCATTACCGCCTGCTCGGTTTTCAAAACGAATGGAGCGATCCAGTCAAAAACCGCGAAATCACTTTCAACAATCTTTCGCCCGGCGATTATATATTTGAGATTTATGCCGACGCGGGAACAAACGAATCGCGCAGCGAAATGCAATCATTTGCCTTCTCTATCAAACCCGCTTTTTGGCAAACGGCGTGGTTTCTGACAACGTGCATCCTATTGTTGATACTTGTAAGCGCAGGCGTTACTATCTACATCCAACGCCGGAAAAACAAAGCCTTACTGGAAAAACTCCGCGCAGAAAAGGAACTCAACGAATTGCGCATCAGCAGTATTCGCCTGAAAGCCATCCCGCATTTCAACGCCAACGTGCTGTCGGCCATCGAATACTACATTGCCAACCGCACCAAGGAAGATGCTATGCGCATTCTGGGCATCTATTCCGACTTCACCCTCAAAACCTTGAGCGAAGTGGACAAGGCTGCCCGCCCCCTCGAAGAAGAATTAGCCTACGTAAAGATGTATCTCGACCTGGAAAAAATACGTTTTTTGAACAAGTTCGATTTCAACATCAAAGTGGACAATGGCGTGGATACCCACGTGCAACTGCCCAACATGATATTGCACACCTATTGCGAAAACGCTGTCAAGCACGGACTGATGCCGCTGAAATCGGGAGGGATGCTCACAATACAGGTGTCGCAGCGCAACAACGTTGTGTTCGTCTGCGTGGAAGACAATGGTGTGGGACGCTCATACGCCGCTCAAAATTCACATCTGCACAGCACCAAACAGGGCCTTTCCATCCTCAACCGGCAAATCGAAATCTACAACCGTTTCAACCGCGAAAAAATCAACCAGAAGATTGAAGACCTTTCCGGCAAAACCGGACAGCCAGCGGGTACGCGGTTTATGGTTGAAGTGCCGGTAGATTATGCGTATATCAATTGAGATGTTGGATTTTTTTGTGAACCTCTGTGTCCTCTGTGTCTCTGTGCTGAAAGAAAAGATATTTACCCCATGAAAATTATCCTCATCGAAGACGAATACTCCCCCCGCCAGATGCTGCGGAGTAAACTGGAACAAAATTTTCCGGATGTGGAAATCGTTGCCGAATGCGAAAATGCAGAAGACGCTCTGATTGAAGTCCTTCGGTTGCGTCCCGACCTGATTTTTCTCGATATTCAGATGTCAGGCAAAAACGGTCTCTGGCTTGCCGACGAATTGATGCGCATGAAAGGCGAAACCTTCGTACCACCCGATATTATCTTCACCACCGGCTACACTTATCCCGAGTACCTTCTGAAAGCCTTTGAACTGGCGGCTATCGACTATTTAGTAAAACCTGTCAGTCTGGAAAGTCTTCAGAAAGCAATAGCCCGCTACCGTCAACGCACCGGAGCCAGCACCGGATTACAAAATCTGATGGATGCCATCAGAGAAGAGAAACTGTTGAAGTTCAAAAGTTACAACGGTTTGTTTTTGCTCCGTCCCGAAGATATTGTTTATGTGGAAGCCGACCGCGACTCCGCCTGTATGTTTTTTGCCAACGGCGCTAAGGAAGATGTTTTCGAGCGTCTGGGCGAAATTGAAAAAAAACTCCCGCCCGTTACATTCCTGCGTGCAGGCAAAAGCGTGGTCGTTAACCGTAAATATATCCGTAAAATCACTAATACTGCGCTTCAATTGGTCACTCCATCTATAAGTTATACCGTGGAAATATCACGAAATGCTATCCGGCAGTTGAAAGATGTAATTGTTTGATTTTCACTGGTCAGTATTTGCCTTTTCCGACTTTACCTCTTCGCCGAAAAAAATCGTAGCATAGCGGTCAAATAATTCTGGTGAGTCAGTGGTTTGGAAAATACGGATTCCGTTTTTACTTAATTGTTTGTCCATTTCAGGATGGCGACGCAGGTAATCTGACAAACTTTGGGCAATGATTTCGCCCTGTAATAATATATGTATGTCCGGAGGCGTGTATTTTCTGATTTTGTCCATCAACAGCGGGTAATGCGTACAGGCCAGCACCATTGCATCAATGTCAGAATTGTGCCTCAACAGGTTATCAATATGTTGACTGACAAAATAATCGGCGCCGTCTTTTTGGTATTCATTGTTTTCCACTAAAGGAACCCACATTGGGCAAGCCTCCTGAAAAATCCGGATTTGTGGATTTAATTTATTGATTTCGATAGGGTAGGAGAGGGACTGCACTGTCCCAACAGTACCTAAAACACCTACATGTCCTGTTTGGGTATATTGTCCGATAACTTCGGCAATTGGTATGATAACGCCTAAAACACGAAGAAAGGGATCGAGCAGCGGCAGGTCGTTTTGCTGAATAGTGCGGAGCGCTTTGGCAGATGCTGTGTTACAGGCAAGAATCACCAACCGGCAACCTTTAGCAAACAGGTATTTGACACATTCGAGCGTGTAGCGGTATACTGTTTCAAACGAACGGGAGCCATAAGGGGATCGCGCATTGTCACCGAAATAGCAGTAATCGTATTCCGGTAGCTGTTTTGTCAATTCCTTCAGCACCGTCAATCCTCCATATCCCGAATCGAAAACTCCGATCACTTGCCTTCGCTTTTGGCTTCGATGCTCAACGTAGCATGAGGTACAGCGCGAAGACGTTCTTTTGGAATCAACAGCCCTGTTTCCCGGCAAATTCCATATGTTTTGTTTTCGATACGCATCAAAGCTGCCTGCAAATGCTGGATAAATTTAAGTTGCCGCTGCGCCAGCCGTCCGGCTTCTTCTTTCGACAGGGTGGCAGCGCCCTCTTCCAATATTTTAAATGTAGGTGAAGTATCTTCTGTGTCATTGCCACTACTGTTGGTAATGGTACTTTTCAGCAATTCATAATCTTTTTTGGCCTTTTCCAACTTTTCAAAGATGAGCTCCTTAAACTCCTCCAGTTCAACATCCGTATATCTTATTCTTTCAATCATGGCTTATTAAAATTTTGGCCGAAATTACTCATATTTTATGAATCGGCAATAATAACTGTAAAAAAATCTTAAATTATAATATTTTGTATGGTCATGTTCGTTATTTGATTACTTTTGCCCTTTGAAAATATGTATATATATAAATATATTAAACCGGCTTTGAAAAAACATATCGTTTCATGTTTAGCAGGGTGTTTTCTATGGCTTTTTACCATAGAAGGGCAGATTTTCCGTCCTAATGTGGAAGTCGGCGGGTTTGCCGGCGTTTCCTATTATCTGGGCGATATCAATCCCCGTATGCAGTTCTACAATCCGGGACTGGCGCTGGGAGCGATGGTCAAGTATAATCTTTCGGAACATCATTGTTTGCGGTTCAATATGTTTTATGGACAGTTGAAAGGAAACGACCTTGATTTTAAAAATGATTTTCAGCAATCGAGGAAAAGCAGTTTTGAAACTACCCTGCTGGATTACCATATAGGATATGAGTTCAATTTTATGCCACATGTGATCAATCGCAGGAAAATCTCGCATGCAACGCCGTACATCTTTTTTGCGGCAGGATATTCACTCATTTTGTCGTCAAACGCGTCGACCGGATTAGAGGCAAAAAGCCATGCTACCCTTCCTTTTGGTGTTGGTTATAAATTCCGTATCAACGATGTGGTGGCCTTAGGGTGCGAATGGGGTATGCGAAAAACTTTCACCGACAATCTGGATGGTGTTTTGAATCCCGGCCCCGACGGATCATATTCATTATCGCACAATAACGACTGGTATTCATTTGCCGGTGTATTCGTTACGTTTATTGTTTACGAAAAAGGGTTTAAATGCCCTGGTATTAAGGAACAAGCAAAATATAAATGACCCAGAAGGACAACATCAGTTTAGATAAATTACCCAGTCATATTGCCGTGATTATGGATGGTAACGGCAGATGGGCCAGAAAAAAAGGTAATTCCCGGATTTTCGGACACAGGAATGGTGTGAACGCTGTGCGCGAAACAGTAGAAGCCGCCGCCGAACTGGGTATAAAATACCTGACTTTGTATGCGTTTTCTACCGAAAACTGGAGCCGGCCTAAAAAGGAAATAGATGCATTGATGTCACTGTTGATATCTACTTTGTATGAAGAAACGTCCACCCTTCTGAAAAATAATGTTTTACTTACAGTCATTGGCGATGTTTCCCGTTTGTCAGAAAAAGTGACCGAACAGTTGAAATCCACTATCGAAAAAACATCAGCCAACACCGGCTTGAAGTTAATTCTGGCATTAAATTACAGTGGGCGGTGGGAAATCGTAGATGCTGTGAACCGCATCAGCGCCGACGTCGTTGCCGGAAAATTGAATACCGGCATTACTGCCGAAATTTTTTCCAGTTATTTGAATACCCAAAATATACCTGACCCGGAATTGCTGATCCGCACCAGTGGCGAGTTTCGTGTCAGCAATTTCCTCCTCTGGCAAATTGCATATACCGAATTGTATTTTACTCCTACACTTTGGCCCGATTTTCGCAGGGAAGATTTTTACGGAGCCATTGTCGATTTTCAAAAAAGAGAGCGACGATTCGGTAAAACGAGCGAACAGTTAAAAAATCATGAACAAACAGAAATTCAAAATAGTATAAATGAAACGTAAAATAGGTTTTTATATCCTTTTATCCATTTTTCTTTTTCAAAGCGCTTATGCACAGGATGAACCCATCATTGATTATTCGAGTTATCCCGTGATGGACTACTCCAACCCGCAGGAATATGTCATTGGCGGTGTAAGAGTTACCGGTGTAATAAATTTGACTCCTGAAGTATTGATCAGTATGTCGGGTTTGGATATAGGGCGTAAAGTTACCCTTCCCGGAGTCGATGATACCAGGGTGGTGGAATTATTCTGGAAACAGGGTTTATTCTCAGATGTGAAAGTGGTTGCCGAAAGAATCGAAGGAAATGTCATTTATCTCGTATTAGTGTTTCGCGAACGTCAGCGTCTGTCGAAAATGACTATTGAAGGAGTTCGTAAAGGCGAAGTAAAGGACTTGACTGATAAAATCGGTCTTAAACGCGGAAATCAGGTGACCGAAAATTCGCTTAACAACATCAAAACCATTGTTGCCAAGCATTACCGCGAAAAAGGTTTTTATAATGTATCCACTAATTTTATACAGAAAAATGACACTGCCACAAACAATATGGTAGCATTAAGAGTGTTGATTGATAAGGGGCCAAAAGTAAAAATTGCACAGATTAACTTCATTGGAAACGACGATATCAAAGATCGCCGTTTGCGTACAGCAATGAAAAAAACCAAACAGAAGAAGAACAACATCAATTTCTTCAAAAGTAAGAAATATGTTGCGAACAATTTTAAGGAAGACCGTACCAAATTGGTTGAATTTTACAGCAAAAAAGGTTATCGCGATTTTAAAATTGTCAATGATTCCATCACTTTTGTGAAGGACAGAGACGATCGCATTATATTGCATATCCGAGTCAACGAAGGACACCCGTATTATTACCGTAATATCGCGTGGGTGGGCAACACTAAATATACCACCGAATATCTGCAAAGGGTTCTGCGTTTCAAAAAAGGCGATATTTACGATCAGGTAGGGTTGATGAAACGCCTTAATATTGACGATGATGCAGTAGCCTCCCTGTATACGGACAATGGGTATCTGTTTTCGCAGATCACTCCGGTAGAAGTCCGTATCGACAACGATTCGGTTGATATTGAAATGCGCGTTTACGAAGGTGAACAGGCTACCATTGACCGGGTATCCATCAAGGGCAACAATAAAACCAACGAACATGTGGTTCGTCGCGAATTGCGCGTGTTACCGGGCGACTTGTGGAGAAAATCCGACTTGATGCGAGATTTTCGAGAGTTGGCTACTCTGGGGCATTTCAATCCCGAAGCGTTGAAACCCGACGTACAGCCCAAACCTCAAAACTCAACGGTAGATGTAGTTTATGGATTGGAAGAAAAAGCCAATGACCAGTTGGAACTGTCGGCCGGCTTTGGCGGCGGGATGTTCATTGGCCGTGTGGGCGTAAGGTTCAATAACTTTGCCGCCAGTCGCATGCTCGATCCCAAGGCGTGGCGGCCGGTTCCGTCGGGCGATGGACAAACGCTCGGAATATCAATGCAATCCAATGGACGATACTATCAATCGTACAACATCACTTTCGTGGAACCCTGGTTAGGAGGAAAACGGTCGAATGCGTTCTCTGTATCGTTTTACCATTCGAAAATGACCAACCGTATGTACTACTGGCAACCTGAAGGCGCCGACCAGTATTACAAGTCCAGCGGTGTTACAGTAGGTTTGGGGCGCCGGTTGAAATGGCCCGACGACTGGTTCACGCTATCCACCGATATATCCTACATGCGCTACCAGGTAAAGGATTGGGATGGTCGCGGGTATTATAGCATTGGTTTCAGAAACGGAACATCGAACAATATCAACGTTGGAATTACTCTGGCGCGAAACTCTACCGATCAGCCTATTTATCCGAAAAGTGGATCGAGTATTTCGCTGGGCGTGAATCTGACGCCTCCATGGTCGATGTTCAACAACATCAACTATAGTTCGGCGCCTACATCGGTAAAATACAAGTGGATAGAATACCACAAATGGAATTTCAAGGCAGCCTGGTACCTCGATATGGGCATTGGAACAGCCACACATAGATTAGTGCTGGCTACCAATTACCGTTTTGGTTTTCTGGGGCGCTACCAGAAGCATGTGCCGTATTCTCCCTACGAAGGATTTGACATGGGCGGATCGGGTATGCAGGGGTATCAAATGTATGGCATAGAAATTGTCCCCATGAGAGGATATACCGATGGTTCCTTGACGCCTTACGCGCCTGATGCAACGAAAGACAACATGTTCTCGAAAGCGAACATCTATACCAAAGCAAATATTGAGTTGCGTTTTCCGGCAATCATCCAGCCGTCATCCACTATCTATGGAATCATATTTGCTGAAGTGGGTAATGCCTGGTACGATCTCAATACTTATAGTCCGTTCGATCTGAAACGGACGGCAGGCGTAGGTGTGCGCGCTTTCCTGCCGATGTTCGGGATGTTGGGTATCGACTGGGGTTATGGCTTCGACCGCGACAACAAAAACGGAGGTCGAAAGGGTGAATTCCAGTTTATTCTGGGGCAACAGTTTTAGACCGTAAGACCGTAAGACCGTAAGACCGTAAGACCGTAAGACCGTAAGACCGTAAGAAAAAATGTAAAATCATAAAAATCACATAAATCTAAAGAATAATAGTTAAAAATCCAAGTTAATCAAAAAAATCATGAAAATCAAAAAAATCATACAAATCATGGTTCTGACTGTATTCGCAATGACGTCTTTGTCAGCGCAGACGCTCAAGTTTGCCTTTGTGGATAGCGAATACATTTTGAACAATATCCCTGCCTATAAATCGGCGCAGGCGCAGTTGGACAAGTTATCGGCCGACTGGCAGAAGGAAATCGAAGCGCAGTTTAGCGAAGTCGAAAGGCTGTATAAGAATTATCAGGCCGAAAGTGTGATGCTCTCCGAAGACATGAAGAAAAAACGTCAGGAGGAGATCATCAGTAAAGAGCAATCTGTTAAGGAATTGCAAAGGAAATACTATGGTCAGGAAGGTGAATTGACCAAAAAACAGCAGGAGTTGGTGAAACCGATACAGGATGAAGTGTACCGGGCTATTAAGGAAATGGCTGTAGAAGGAGGGTTTGCCGCAATATTCGACACCTCAGCCGACGCCTCGCTGCTGTATGCCAATCCCAAAAATGATAAGAGCGACGAAGTGCTCGAAAGACTGGGATATAAAAAGTAAATAAATTATTTTGTAACCTAAATTTAAAAACCTTTTAAAAAAAATGAAGAACATAGTTAAATTAGTCATCGCGATTGTTTTAGTTGCACTGTGCAACAATGTTTCAGCCCAGAACCAAAAGTTGGCGCATATCAGCATGCAGGAATTAATCACTGCCATGCCCGAATATGAGACAGCAATGGCTGAATTTCAAAAAATTCAGGATGATCTGGGAAAGAACCTGGAAGGAATGCAAGTTGAATATAGAAGAAAAATTGATGAATTTAGTAAAAATCAGGAAGGTTGGACGGAATTAGTCAAGCAGTCTAAATTAGATGAAATTCAGTCAATGGAACGCAGGATTCAAGCATTTCAGGAAGGTGCACAGGAAAGTCTGCAACAGGATTATAACAGACTCCTGCAGCCGGTAGTAGAAAAAGCAAACAAAGCCGTTGAAGCAGTAGCCAAAGAAAAGGGAGTAGAATACGTTATAAGCGCCGATAATCAAATACTTATTTTCAAGGCAGTCGGTACGCTGGATTTGCTGCCTGCTGTGAAGCAGCATCTTGGAATCAAAAACTAAATTTATTTCCTGACAACCGTTGTGATATTTGCCTGCGCAGTGGGCATAATCAGCATATCGTTGATGTTGACATGCGCAGGCCTTGAAAGTGCAAACCATACGGCTTCGGCAACATCGACGGCATTTAATGGCGTCAAACCTTCATAAACCTTGCCGGCGCGGACAGTGTCGCCTTTAAACCGGACAATAGAAAATTCTGTTTCAACCATACCAGGCGAGATGGATGTAACCTTGACATTGTGCTTGACCAAATCAATGCGCATCCCCTTGTTGAGGGCATCCACCGCGTGTTTGGTAGCACAGTAGACATTGCCTCCCTCGTACACTTCCCTGGCGGCTATGGAACTGATGTTGATAATATGTCCGCTCCCTCTTTTCACCATCAACGGCGCTACTTTACGGGTAATATACAACAAACCCTTGATGTTGGTATCAATCATCTGATCCCAATCTTCAACTGTTCCGTCATGAATAGGCGTTAATCCAAGCGACAGTCCAGCGTTATTAATCAGTGTATCAATATTTTTCCATGATTTGGGCAGGTTGTCGACGGCGTTTTCTGTCTGTTGCCGGTTGCGAATATCAAAGGTTAAAGCGAGTACATCGCTTTTATATTTGATGCCCAGTTCGTTTTTCAACTCGTCGAGCAATTCTTTGCGGCGACCTGTGATGATCAGGTTGTAACCGTTTTTTGCTAAAATTTCGGCAACCGCCATTCCTATTCCGGCGGTTGCACCTGTTACTAATGCTATCTTTCGCATAATAGGAATTTTTGAATTATATGTAAAAACTCGTTAAATACTGCGCTATTGGCTGCAACCAACTCTTTTCCGAAAATATAATTGTCGCCTCCTGAGAAGTCGCTCGATTTTCCGCCGGCTTGCTGCAGGATAAAGGCTCCACCCGCAACATCCCAAGGATTGAGGCCATATTCGTAAAAGGCTTCGAAGCGTCCGCAGGCCACATAAGCCAGATCGACGGCCGCCGAGCCGAGTCGTCGCACGCCATGCGAATTTTGTAGGAAATATTCCAGACAATTGATATATGGCCGCATCAGATGATAATCGTAATAGGGAAAACCGGTGGCAATCAGCGCATCCTGCACTTTTGTCCTGTCCGAAACCCGTATCGTTTTCCCGTTAAGGAATGCTGGACTGTCTTTCCATGCGTAAAAACATTCGTCGAGCGTTATTTCATATACCACGCCCATTACAGGGCAGTCATTTTCAAGCAGGCCAATACTGACGGCGTAAGGCGGCAGACCATGAATGAAATTGGTAGTGCCGTCGAGCGGATCGATCACCCAGTTGAACTGTTCGCCACGACTGGCGCTGGTGCCTTCTTCTGCGATAAATCCGGCTTCGGGCAGTAACTCCTGCAAGTGGTCAACAATGATTATCTCTGCACCTTTATCCACATACGAGACAAAATTGTGCAGACCCTTCACTTCAACACTGTTAGCGGAAAATGTACGGGATTCTTTACGGATAAAAACTCCCGCCTGTTTTGCAATATCGCATACTTTCGAGCAAAGCAACTCATAATCAATCATATTGAACATTTAATATAAAAAAAATTCAAAAAGCAAATATAAAAAAATAAAAAAAGCGCCGTTATGAAATTTGTTTTCCAACGGCGTTTTTTTGTATGAAATGAGGCTGGATGAAAAATCAGCCTGTACATGTTTCTCTTACGCGTTAGAAGCCGAGAATTTCCTTTCGGCAATGCGCGCTTTCTTTCCTGTTAAATCTCTGAAATAGAAAATCCTGGCACGACGAACCTTGCCGTATTTGTTTACCTCTATTTTTTCAATGAAGGGCGAAGACAATGGGAAAATTCTTTCCACACCTATTTCCCCCGACATTTTACGTACGGTAAAAGTTGCCGTACAACTGCTGTTGCCTTTTCGCTGTATTACCACGCCCCTGTATTGCTGAATACGTTCCTTGCTGCCTTCCCTGATTTTATAATGCACCGTAATGGTATCACCGCTCGAAAACTCAGGAAATTCTTTCGATACGCCATTCTGCTCCTGTACTAACTTCATCAAATCCATTGCTGACAAACTATTTATCTAATTTCTATTTCTATTTTCGGGCGGCAAAGGTAAATATATTTTTGAAATGAAACTAATTTTCTTTTGAAAAATATTTTTTTATACTTTTGTAAAAATATTTTTGTCGAATTATCAATAAACAAAACTATACCGCCATGAAAAACATTTTTACTGTATTTATTCTATCTTTTCTCCTCGCTGCTTGCGTTACTGCACCGAAACAAACAGAAATCATAAAAAACGATTTGCGGCCACCGGCATATCCGCTGGTGACCATCGACCCGTACACTAACGCATGGGCGTTTACCGACCAGTTGAACACAGATCATGTAAGACACTGGACAGGCGTTAAATTTCCACTTACCGGCGCTATCCGTGTTGATGGAAAGGTGTACCGGTTCATGGGAATAGAAGAAATTCCGCTGGAAGACATCGCGCCAACGGCTGAACACGGCAATTGGACAGGACGCTATACATTTAGCCAGCCGCAGGAAGGATGGCAAAACAATGGATTCAATGATTCGGGATGGAAGGAAGGCGCTGCCGCTTTTGGCCATCGCGGCGAAAGAGCCGTAAGAACTGTCTGGGACAGTGATATTACTGAAATATGGCTGCGCCGAACTGTAACGCTGTCGGATGACCTCGCCGGGAAAAAGGTATTTGTGGAATTTTCATATGCCGACGATTTTCAATTGTTCATCAATGGTATCGAAGTGGTCAACGAAGGTTTTCAATGGCGAAACAACATAGTGGCGCAGGTGCCCGACCATGTTGTGCAAACGCTCAAAAAAGGCGATAATGTGATTGCCGCACACTGCATGAACCGTCCGTGGGATGTGACGCTCGACTTTGGACTGTGGGTGGAATCTTCAGTAGAGAAACATTTAGAAACGGCAGCAATACAGAACTGCGTCGATGTGCAGGCAACGCAGACCCGTTACAGTTTTACCTGCGGAACAGTGGATATGCTACTCACTTTCACTGCGCCGTTGCTGCTGCACGACCTCGAACTGGTTTCGCGACCGGTCAACTATATCACTTACGACGTGTCGTCAAATGATGGTCAGGCGCATCAGGTGGAAATTTATTTCGAGGCGTCGCCAGACTGGGCTTTGGACAGACATGAACAAATCAGCCGCAGCGAAATATTTGAAAAAGACGGGTTGGTATTCCTGAAAACGGGATGTGTAGCGCAGGATATTCTCAAAAAGAGCGGCGACGACGTTCGTATCGACTGGGGTTACTTTTACCTGTGCGCCGCAAAGGATAACACATCCTACGCCGTTGACGAAGATGGCGTCAAAATGCGCGCCGCTTTCGCAACAAACGGTCAACTGGAATTTGTTGCAACCGACGCCAATCATGCGTTGCTGGCATTAACCTGTTCGCTCGGAACGGTAGATAAAACAGCGTCGGGGATGGTGATGATTGGCTACGATGATGTGTATTCGATTCAATACTTCGGTGATAACCTGCGCCCTTACTGGAATTTTGACGGCAACCGAACCATCGAATCGGTGTTTCAGCAGGCAGCGAACGAATACAAGCAGTTGAAAGCCAATTGCGACCGTTTCGACTATGACCTGATGACCCGTGCTACAAAAGCCGGAGGAAAGAAATATGCCGAACTGTGCGCATTAGCCTACCGTCAGGCCATCGCCGCTCATAAGTTAGTGAAAGCGCCCAACGGAGAATTGCTGTTCTTCTCGAAGGAAAACTCCAGCAGCGGCTCAATAGGCACGGTGGACGTCACCTACCCCTCATCGCCGCTGTTTCTGCTCTACAACACCGAGTTGGCCAAGGCGATGCTCAATCATATCTTTTTTTACAGCGAATGTGGAAGATGGACAAAACCCTTTCCCGCTCACGACATAGGAACCTATCCTATTGCCAACGGACAAACCTTTCCACAGGACATGCCGGTGGAAGAAAGCGGTAACATGCTTATCCTCACCGCTGCCATTGCCATAAGAGATGGAGATGCACAGTACGCCGAAAAACACTGGACTGTGCTGACCATCTGGGCGGAATACCTTGCCGAGCAAGGTCTTGACCCCGAAAACCAACTTTCCGCTGATGATTTTGCCGGACATCTGACACACAATACCAATCTCTCCATCAAGGCGATTCTTGGCCTGGCTTCCTACGGACATCTTGCGAAAATGCTGGATAAAGTAGATGTTGCCGACAAATACATTACCATAGCCCGCGAAATGGCTATCGAATGGATGCAAATGGCAGATGACGGCGACCACTACCGCCTCTCGTTCGACAAGCCCGGAACATGGAGTCAGAAATACAATCTTGTTTGGGACAAGGTGCTGAAGTTTAATATCTTTCCAGAAGTCGTTATTACGAAAGAAATACAGTATTATCTCACCATACAGAACAAATACGGTTTGCCTTTGGATAGCCGGAAGAACTTCACCAAACCCGACTGGATTATGTGGTCGGCCACACTTGCGCCCAACGAAGTCATTTTTGAGCAGTTCATCGGGCCGTTGCATCTTTTCATGAAAGAATCGGCTACACGCGCACCCATGACCGATCTGTACTGGACTGACAAGCCTTATCAATACGGAATGCAGGCGCGATCGGTGGTAGGAGGGTTTTTTATGAAGATGCTCAACGAATGAACAAAAACTATTTCACTGTGGTGAGTCGTCGAAAACGTTCGAGGACATTGAATTTTTTTATAAAGTTGAATGATTTTTCTTTGGCGGGATCGTAAAGCAACCCCGTACAAAGACACATCCTGCGTTTGTTGCGCATCAGGATATCGTAATTGATACATGCCTCACAGCCTTTCCAGAAATCTTCATCGTCAGTAAGTTCCGAGAAAGTTACAGGTTTGAAGCCGATTTCAGAATTAAGTTTCAACACTGCCAAACTGGTAGTAATACTGAATATCTTGGCATTGGGAAATTTCTTGCGCGAAAGTTCGAATATTCGCTTTTTAATTTGCCGGGCCAAACCGCTTTTTCGGTATTTGGGATTCACTATAAGTCCGGAGTTAGCCACAAAACACTCGTGACTCCAACATTCAATATAGGAAAAACCCGCAAAATGCTGTTCATCATCAAGTGCAATTACCGCTTTCCCCTCGTACATCTTAGTTTTTATGTACTCGTGTGAACGTGTGGCAATACCCGTCCCGCGAATCTTGGCCGATTCTTCCATTTCCCTGCATATTTCTTCGATGTACATGCAGTGCTTTTCGCCGGTTACCTCAATATTGAATTTCATCGATATATGAAAACAATCAGATTTATATAAAAAACAGCCTGATGATCAAATATATATCAGACTGTTTGTGATTCGCCTGGGATTCGAACCCAGGACCCCATCCTTAAAAGGGATGTGCTCTACCTGCTGAGCTAGCGAATCGTCTTAACGAAAAAAGCGGCGCAAAGGTAAGCCCTTTTTCTTAAAATCCAAATGTAATTGTTAATTTTTTATTGATGATTGAACATTTTGCAGATCATCAACGTTTTATACAAGAGTGGCTGGGGCAGAGGAACTTTTTATCAGGCAAAACCTGCAAATGATTGCCGAAAAACTGAACATCCTACGCCCAAACCAACGGCGTAAGATAATTTGTTGATGTATAGCAAATTGTCTGAACTTTTTTTGATTCTTTTGATTTTTCTGAAATACCAATCATAACAATCAAAAGAATCATAACAATAACAGTAATCATATAAATCATATAAATCACATAAATCAAAAAAATCATAGTTCAGACTTTATGCATAAATTCGTTCAAAACATCGTCGCCTTTTCCCTTCGCAATCACGTTTTGGTATTGTTCATGTCGGGATTGTTAGTAGTGGCGGGCATTATCGCCTACATGAACACGCCTGTTGAGGCTTACCCCGATGTTACCAACACCCGCGCACGCATCATCACGCAATGGCAGGGGCGTAGCGCGGAGGAAGTAGAAAAGTTCATCACTCTGCCGGTAATGCGCGTGATGAACACTATACCGCGAAAAGCCGAAGTACGCTCCATGTCGCTGTTTGGACTGTCGGTGGTCACCGTCATTTTCGAGGACGGCGTTGACGATTTCTTTGCGCAGCAGTATGCCTCCAACCGGATGCAGGGACTTGAACTTCCCGAAGGCGCCGAAACGAGCATCGAGCCGCCGAGCGGCGCAACGGGCGAGATCTACCGGTACGTGCTGCGCAGCCCGCGACCGATACGCGAAATCGCCGCCATCGACGAATGGGTGGTGCAACGCGAATTGCTGTCGGTGCCCGGCATAGCCGACGTAGTCAGTTTTGGCGGCGAGCAAAAGATTTTCGAAATACGGGTAAACCCTGTC
>Ga0209737_10001680_pt1 | contig 15774 bp, 11 predicted proteins | sample TergutCu122P3_FD_187284 | JGI IMG/M metagenome (GOLD analysis project Ga0209737, IMG submission 187284) | Cubitermes ugandensis P3 segment gut microbial communities from Kakamega Forest, Kenya - Cu122 P3 (SPAdes) (version 2) | ecosystem: Host-associated > Arthropoda: Insects > Digestive system...
TAAGAAAGTCTTGCGCAGCCCCTTTTTGGGTAGCCATGGAACCCATAACTGTGCGGCCCATGCCACGCATGCCTACTGCGCCCATGGCAAAACGTCCTCCGCCTCCGCCGATCATGCTGCCTCCGCCTCCAAACATAAACCCATTCACCGCACCTGATGCACTCCCAGATGCAAACCCTTGCCCTGCTTGACTAAGCATTTCAGTTTTTGAAAGCCCCTGCCCTGCCACACCTTTAAGCCGACTTGCCATACCTGCACCCCCACCTAAAAGCGCGCCCCCAGCCATACCAAGAGCTGCCCCTGCTGCAGTAGTAACTGCCCCGCCAACCATATTTGCCGCAGCCATACCCAAAGCACCAAATTTCCCAACAAACACCGTCGACATATACGCAGCAGCAAATAGAGTGATAATTGCTATCAAAATCTGAGTCAAAGGGTTTAGACTGGTGGTTATGAGGATTTGGTAGCCAAATAAGAGCACTATTGAGGCCATGATGCTGGCAAACATGAACCCAACTAAATCTTGAAGCAACGTATCTGCGAAATGTTTTGTGAAGGGGATAAGTCTTAAGACAAGAATTAGAGGTAAGACGGCGGCTAAGACTCCGACAAAAAAGAGCCGAACTATACCCATAACTAACGTTAGCATCAATATGGATGCTACCATCATGATTAGTACTCCGCTGAAAAAGAAGCCCGTGAACGCATCCAAATTGGGCAAAGGCACAGTACCTATGCCCCCTGTAGCGTAACCCACTAGAATGTCTATGGTGTTACCAGACGGAATCAGCACGCCTAACCCGCCCACATCAGGCCACCCAACAAACAAGTTAATAGCCCCAGCCACCACATTATAAACAGGCTGACAAGCAAAAATCAAAACCAAAGTAAACACACTATTCATAATAATATTAGCAGCAGTACCCTCATTAACCACCCTAAAATTCTCCAACCCATAACAAATAGCAGCAACCATAAGTACTACTGCAAATAAAGCCAAAGAGATAGTACGCATCAAACCAAATACATAAGACATAGGCACCCCCAGTTGCTGACCAAGAGTACTCCCACCACTTGGAGGCTCCGCAAGCAAAGGCAACTCCAAAAGATACGAATAAATCCCATCCGAACCCCCCAAAATAACATTAAAAAGGGTGGACATTATGACAGGAGTTGCAAGATAAATAACCAGCATAGTAATGGTAAAAAACGCAATCAAAATCCCCGCATCCACACCCAAAATAGCACGTTTAGACCTCAACCGACAAACTAACTCTTGCCACTTTTTACGAACCTGACTACGCCAATACTGAAAACTCAACAATTACACCATACAACAAATACACCACATTTTAAAAACAAAAAGAGTTAACTGACTATAAAACAGCATCATTTTTAGATAAATAAACTTACGCACTTAACCCAGTCGCATATACGTAATAGAAAAAAAGTGTCGTGTTTACCACAGGTTTTCTACCCAGAGTTGTTTTTTGTAAATTTACTGCGGCTTACCACAGGCTTTACATTTTTTAGTAAACACACCGCCGAGTTTACCACCGCAATAACGACACAAACCTTGCGCAACCCACTTTCTGACTTGTTCCTCTTCACGACGACGAGCTTCCTCTTCACGACGACGAGCTTCCTCTTCACGACGACGAGCTTCCTCTTCACGACGACGAGCTTCCTCTTTCCATTCGAGAATTTTAGCTTCAGAAACGAGACCAATATTTCGCCAACCAGAAATAGCACACTTACCAGATCTAGTGTCTCCAACTGCTACTACTGTGCCATTCGCCATCAAACCAACAGTATGACTATCGCCAGCTGAAATTGCGACAATATTTTGCCAATCAGAAACATTACACTGACCATAATCATTACGTCCAGTTGCAATTACTGTGCCATCAACCTTCAAACCAACCGTATGCATCGAAGCAGAGATTGCGATGATATTTTGCCAATGAGAAGCAGAACACTGAGTCTCATCATTGTTTCCAACTGTTTCAACATTGCCATGCGCCGTCAAACCAACCGTATGACGACCCCCAGCAGAAACTGCGACAACATCACTAAGACAACCAGAAAAACGATAAACATTACACTTACCAGATCTAGTGTCTCCAACTGCTACTACTGTGCCATTCGCCATCAAACCAACAGTATGACTATTGCCAGCTGAAATTGCGACAATATTTTGCCAATCAGAAACATTACACTGACCACTACTATTATCTCCAACTGCTACTACTGTGCCATTCGCCATCAAACCAACAGTATGACTATCGCCAGCTGAAATTGCGACAATATTTTGCCAATCAGAAACATTACACTGACCATAATCATTACGTCCAGTTGCAATTACTGTGCCATCAACCTTCAAACCAACCGTATACTGGTAACCAGCTGAAATTGCGACAATATTGCACCAGCTAGAAACATTACACTGACCTTCATCGTTTGCTCCAGTTGCAACGACAGTTCCATCAACTCTCAAACCAACAGTATGATAGTGACCAGCAGAAATACAGCTGTGAAATTTGGCAATTCGTTTGCGAATTTCAGCTATTTCGGAAGAGTTGTGTTTGTGTTCCATTGTTTATTCCGCGATGTATTTCAAGTTGCTATGCCATCTCTAAATATTGAATTGTTAATCTTTAATATAATATTTTGTATCTGTTTATGGTCTAGCTCTTATGAGGTATGCGACAAAGCTTAGGATTATAGCAATGATGACGATGGTTATGAGATACAGTGTGGCTTGATTAAGTGGGATGTGCCATTGTGGGGTAGAATATGGTTGAACGGATATGATTTGGTGGAATGTTGTGCCCCAGACATTTGTGGCTTCTACATAGAGTAATGTTTCCCCTTGTTTTGTTAGGGCTGTTGTTGTTTTGTTTTTTTGTATTGGGATTTGTGTTTGACCGCAGAAGCCTAATATGTCTTCAAGTATTGTGCTGTAGCCTGTGTAGTATTGGTAATATTGTTCGTGTTCAGGTGGTAGTTGTACTTGTTCTTGGGGTATGGTTAATTCAACTGTTTTGAGCAGTTTGAGGTTAAGTTGGTTTTTTTGGAGGTTGTTCCAGTTTTCACTGGGCAGGTTTGTAATTTGGTAGACTGTTATGTTGGTTAAACCTCCAAGTTCTAGTGGTGCATCTATTTGTAGTATGGTGTTTTGGGGTGAATCGGATAGTGTTGATACTTGTAGTGGTGAATTTGGGTCGAAGTTTAGGGGTAAGTGGTAAGTGTTGTTGTTTTGAAAGTTTATTTGCACGGTTTTTTGCAATGTAGTTTTTTGTTGTTGCCCTGCAGTTATTTTTAGGTTGTAGTATAGGGGGCTTGTGCGTTTCAAATTAGCTTCAATAGATCCTGTGCCTGTGAAAGTTTGTGCTCCTGAGTTATAGAGGTCTTCTATGGCCATTTTTAGGGCTGTTTGGTCTGTGGTTTGTGTTTCGAGGTTTGTGCGCAGGATATCGGTGGTTGTTGTGTTTAGGGCGGATGTAAAGGTGGCATCTATGGTGATTGTATTGTCTATGGTCCAGTTTTGAAGGTTTGAGTCCCATTTGTAGGCTGTTGCGTTTATTGGTTTGTCAAAGAATTCGTACTCACAGGTAAAGTTAGCCTCAAAAAATCTTGGCACTCCAAAGATGTCACAACCAATTGACAAATTGTAGTAAAGATTGCTGGTAAAGTTTTGGTTGGCGATTTCTTTAGCTACTTTTGGGTTTAGTTGATATTGAAGTTTTGTATAACGTTCCTGAGCAGTGAAGTATTGGGGTGTTGGGGTCTGGTTTGTTATTGTTTGATTTTTACTTACTGCAACGTCTTTTGCAATTTGTTCTAAATCCTTGTTATGAGCATACAGTGCTGTAACGGTGTTTCCAAAAGGCGTAGTAGTCAAGGTTCCGTTAGGTGAGTTTATTTGATCTAATAATTGGTTTTGCAAATCTTCTTGACTTACCGTTTGAGCGCCCAAGTTTGAGTTAATTGCAGGTGGAAAAATGATGCTGGCCTGCCACTCAAACCACTCACAACCATACACATCTACCGACAACGTTTGAGTCCAAACATAGGTGTGGTTGGTGTTTGTTGCCCAAAGAAACGCTTGCGGCAGTTCACCGTTTAAATAATTTTTTCCATCAACATTTAGAACTTGTTGACTTGTTTTTGTAGTTATGCCTTGGGTTAGAAATTGAACGTTTGAGGATTGGTTAAGAAAACTACCTACGGTGAGGTTGGGTGTTAGGGTTTGTTGCATGTTGTCTGTTTGAGGCATTTTTTGTGCGTAACCCGTCCATGTATAGTCATCAATTATGGCTCGTTGATTGAGGTTATAATTTGGACCATTGCCGTCATAGCGTACAATGAACACAAATGGTTTATCATAACTAGAGCCACTGCCCGATGGACTAGTGTATGCAAGGGTTACTGTGAAGTGTGGTTCATACAGGACAACCTCAACAGACACCCACGCCTCATCCACAACAAAACATTCAGGTTCCCAATCGGGTTCAGGATCTGGCTCAAAAACATGACCCCACACAGTAACGTAAAACAAGTAAGTCCCAGCTGATGCTGAAGGTAAAACCTCAAACAACCCCGACCCAACCCTAGAGCCCAAACTGTTACTATCAAACATACCAAAAACAGAAGAATCATAAGTGAGTTCGGCTGTTTCAAAAACAAACTCCCTAGGCAAATCAACATAGTAAGCCACCTCAAAGCGATCACACGGATAAAAAGACCCATCAGCATTCACAGAAACATACCCATACTTATCCAACAAAGGCACAATACTCAAAACAACATCAGCACCACTATCAGCCGATAAGTAAGAAAAATTGATAAACAACAAACTAATCATCAGAAAAATCAGAAAAACTGTTGCCTTTGAACATTTTTTATGCCCACACAGGCCATTTTTGCCTCTTATCTTTTGAGCGTTCTTTTTACAAAATTTTTTCCTTAACAAATATTCTTACCATCCATTCTTTTCAGGGCTATTTTACTATGTGTTGTATCAAAAATTGTTGCATGAACGTTTAAAAGAGCAAAATCACCGCTAAATTTACGGTTATTCATGGCTCTGTCAAAAAGTAAGGAATATAGTTCGCCTTAACACCCAGAGTACCGATTATGTAGATACTGAAAAAATAGGTTCTTCGTCAAAACAGGTGGGCGATATCAATAAGTTTCGTTGTAGTATAGTTCTTACAGGGAATGTATGGGAGAATATAGATAATTTTTGAGAAGGAATAGAATGGTACCCACCTAAAACAGCGAAAGGCCAAAAAATAACAACAACAGATGTATGTTAGTTATAGCTACATAGTAAATGAATGTAACAAAACTACAGGAGAACCATAAATAGTTCTACGTTTTCGCCCAAGTGGTACAAAGATGGCTTCAAATGAATAAGGCATATCATATTCAAAGAAACGCATACCACTAGATATAGAACGCCCCAGTTTAGGTTGACTACGACAATCCCAAAAATTATCGTATGAACAATCTAATGAAATTGTAAGTCCATGAACCTTTGTTTCAATAGTCACAATTCGGCTTTCACGTTCATTAAATTCGTTCATCTTCGCTAAATTATAATCTATATTTATTGTATCATTGTTAAGATTGTTGGTATTGCCCTTATCAATAAAGTTGCCAATAACTCTATATAAAATTGCATCATCTGGGTTTAAACGTTCCTTTTTAGAATCTATGGTATAAATCAACTTTTTATCATCGCAATATTTTAGCAGTTTCTTAAGCTTTTGAATATCATTTTCGATGCATTCTCGTAACTCATCCTTTTTTCTTTTTCCACCAAAATTTAAGTCAAAATTAGATATCCGTTTAAGTAAACCAGTTCCCACAGTAACATTGCCGCCAATCTCTACTGAATTGCCTGTTTGAATTCTAGTAAGTTCATAATTTGTAATCTGCGAGTATAAGTTATGTACCTTTGATGGTGATAAATAGCCTATATATCTGAGACGACCCACAACGTTTGCCCCATATATTAAATTTTAAATAATCTTTTTCAAAATATAAATCTTACACGATAACGCCATCGCAAATGGCACTCAAAAACCTCGACATGATCACCATCGATTATGGTAACGCCTAACCGTCAGAGTGGGTTACACACTCTATATGAGGACTACACGCTTTTTGCAATCCTAAAACTATCGTCTACCAGATCTACCAAACGCTTCTATAAACAGTAAAAAAGGTTCAAATAGCGTTACAAGTACACCTACAACCATTATAAAAAAAGTTTCCTAAATAATGGGCGTACTGGATGTTGATGTGTAGGCATTATTTGCCATATATTACATTACATGGTTTAATGCTCTCGTATTTTGTGGAAAACTGAAATTCTTCACAGTTATGGATATTTACAACTTTAATTAGGGTCGTTTACACACAAATTCAACAGAATTTGTACTAAAAAATAGTCAAGATATAGACGATAAGTGCGCATTATACGTATTATCAATGTATTGGCGAGTAGCGAGATGAGCAAATACGCGTGGGGTATGTTCGTGTTTTCTTTTAAAGTTGTGATGACTTATGGGTTGATGTCAAATGCTTGTTATCGATAGTGGTAGCACTGGTGGTTGTTGGGTTGAGGTTAGACCTCTTATTACGTCAAAGTTGGAGTCTGCAAATTTTGCGTCTGTGTTAGACATGTTGTATCGTGTGGCCAAACCTTTTCGGTTCCTTATGGTAAACACCAAAGATAAGACCCTTATTGAGCGGGTATTGGTCCGGTTTTATTTTCAGTTTTTTGATGAGCAGATAAAGGTGCAGGTGTCAAATGTTATACGTGCTTTTTTGGATGTGGAGGTTGTGTCTGTTGATTTTCCTGTTTTAGGGACGTTTGGGGTTTGTTTGGATTTAGAACATGCTAAACATTATGCTTTGCCTATAGTTAATTTTCAACAGGAATCACTGGTTAATCTTGTGGATGAGTTGGTTGCATCTTTTGCAGGCACTGAAGGGTGTCTTGAAATCACTGCCATAGCCGATCCAAATGCTACAGTAGGTGTGCAAAAGTTTGTGTACGAAAAAACCGCCCCTAACGTTGGTTTAAACAAGAACCTCATTGATCAGGGCATGGATTTTTTAGGCGAAGCCATAGGAATAACCACAAAAGATACTCCAGTCAAAAAATCTGTCCAAGTCAAGGTTGATTCTTGGACAAGAGAATGTGTACGAAATGCCGAGAAGAAACTTGTTAGCAATCTCTTCAACTGCCAAATCCGCATTTTTGGCAACTCGATAAAAAACACCACTGGAATTAAGAGTGCGTTGCCGTCAGCTATGAATCATTTTAGAACCTTTAAAACAGCTAAAAAGCAACATTTAACATCCAAACTAAAAACACCCCCAAAACACCACCTAAGAAACCACGTTCTCTGCAACCTCTGGTGGAGCATACCTCTATGTCTGCTTTTGTTTACAGGAGTTTTGGGCTGGTTTAATCCTCTAAACTTTATAACAACCCCGATCTCTACAGTAGATTTAGTGCTACCTGTTTTGTCGGTGGCTTTAGCGGTTTGTTTATTTGTAGCCTTTAAAAAACGTCATTCCATAGGGCTTTCCACTTTTGAGCTATCTCAAATGATAGGCTTACCTTCTGCCATAGAGAAGCTTCCAGTGGTCCTTGGTAAAGTTCCCATTTCACGAATGCAACTAGGCACCAAGCAGACAATAGATGAACAAAATCAAGGAACTTATTACTTACACGCATTTCTTGACGAAGAGGAGGATGTTGAGGTTTGATTTTTAAAACTCCAGCGTTTTAATGGTGATGAAATATGTCGTTGTTAATGTGGTTGCCGTTTGTTTTTACTTTAAGCGTTCTAACTTACGCATGTGTATATGACCTTAAAGAAAGACAGGTGTCTAACTGGGTATGGCTTTTTGCTTATCCCATAGGCTGTTTAATGACCTCTGTAGCTGTATGGTTTGGTTTGCTGCCGCTTTCGGTTGTTTTGGTTTCAGTTTTTGTTGCAGTGGGGTTGGTGTTTGTTTTGTTTCGAACTGGGTTTTGTGGCGGAGCAGATCTAAAAACTCTCTTATTTATCGCCCTAACCACCCCCACAATCCCCCACAGCCTCAATCCAACACTAAACCTCCCACCCTTACCCTTAATTTTAACCGTTTTTTGTAACTCAATCCTACTAAGCCTAATATGGCCACTAACAATTTTCACTTTAAACCTAAAAGACACCCTAAAAGGCAACAACATGTTTGAAAACATAAAACTCACCCTACCCCAAAAAGTCAGACTATTTTTTACCGCAAGACAAACCCCACTTGAAAAATTAGACGGCTTACGGTATTTCCCTGCTGAGCAGATAGAAATTCAAAAAGGACAACCCACCCGAAACCCTCTACGGCTTATGAAAGCCGAAACAGACACAACAAAATACCTAAACAATCTAAATACTCACAAACATCTATACAAAAAAGGTGTACTTGCCTCACCCACCATACCAACAATAGCCCTCTTCACTATAGCCATCGCCATAACACCTTTAGGCAACCTATTCTTCTGGACAATCACACTTTTAGGAATAAGATAACAGAATGTTAGCTCAAACTTTTCTCAATAACCCTCTTCTCAACCAAATCTTCATAAAACTTCTTCACAGTCAGCTTCAGGGTTTCTTCGTCTGCTATTCCTGAGCAAACCATTTTACCCGCAAGAAACACCAAAAACGTCGCTTTAGGCTCCACCGTTTTACAAACTGCTGCAGGAAACTTTTCAGGCTCATACACAGCATCAAACTCACTGGTGATTTGTTCAATCGAAACTGTTGCCCCAGCCAAATCCACCGACGCCACCATATTCTTCACACAACACTCAAACCCGCACTGACTTGAAACTAAACCTTCCTCTTTTAGCAGGCTAAGAAAAGTAGATATGGCTTCTTCTGCTTTGGTTTTGATTTTTGTGCCAGTACAGACGAATTTGCCATTTCGGAAAAGCAAAAACGTAGCCGAAGGCGATTTCAACTTAAAAGATAATCCGGGAAATCTCTGCCAATTACACTTTGAACCAACGAGTTTCGAATTGGCAATCTGCAGGTCAACGCTTTCACTAAATGAGCCAATCATCACAACATTCTCAACAGTAATCTCAAAGTCAAACAAGATCATCAACAACAATACAAAACACGGACACATAAAAAACAAAAACGCACTGATTGCCATATCTAACTACAAACAACCTGCTACTTCAGAAAAACATAACCCTACTATTTCCACTGTATTGCAATAACTTTTTTCATGAAACACAACTACAAGAGTGTTAATGTTCAGAGCTATCTTTCGTTTGTGCAGAAAAGAATATACTACCGAAAATGAATCTTCAGACTCTTGTGCTATAGAGCAATGTGTTGTGTGACTCAAAAAAGGCTGTACAAAGATGACTGACATAGATATAGTGAAAGAAATCCTGCAAACGAATAACGTAAATTTCGAAGAGATTACTGAAAATGAGTTAGACTTCGAAAAAAAAATACATGAGCTTTCACAAACAACACTTGTAGTTAATAACTTCAATGAATTGTGGGCTTTTAAATTACGTAATAGCACACCGGCAACCACTATTTTACATGCATTATCAAACTTTCCACACCTCCTCACCAAACTACAACACTTAGACATAAGTGGCAATAAACTTGGGTTTTTGCCTGATTGGATACAAAATCTTGTTAATCTGAAATACTTAAACATAAGCCATAATGAACTTGGACCTTTGTCCGATGGTGGACCTTGGTCCGATGGAATACAAAAACTCACCAACCTACAAACACTCGACCCAAACAATAAAGCGAATGCTGGTTTGCCTGATTGGATACAAAAACTCACCAACCTACAAACACTCAACATAAGTGGTAATGGTCTTGAGGTTTTGCCTGATGGAATACAAAAACTCACCAACCTACAAACACTCAACATAAGTGGTAATGGTCTTGAGGTTTTGCCTGATGGAATACAAAAACTCACCAACCTAAAACGCCTAGAAATAAAAAATAATAATCTTGAGGTTTTGCCTGATGGAATACAAAAACTCACCAACCTAAAACACTTAGATACCGCAGGGAATAGGCTTAAAGTTTTGCCTGATTGGATACAAAAACTCACCAACCTACAAACACTCAACATAAGTGGTAATGGTCTTGAGGTTTTGCCTGATGGAATACAAAAACTCACCAACCTAAAATACTTAAACATAAGCCATAATAACCTCTGGTCTTTGCCCGATGGAATACAAAAATTAGCCAACCTACGCACCCTACATATATATGGTAACAAATTTCAAACGATCCCGCATTCGCTTCTACCTTTTTTGCAAAAAATAAGTGTACCAACAAATGATCTAATCATTAATGATACCCCTGATGTAGTTGTTAAACAGGGCTGGAAAGCTGTTAGTCAGTATTATGCTGATGATCAAAAAACTCTTGCTGAGCTTAAGGTTATGATTATTGGTGCAGGTGGTTCAGGTAAATCTTGTATATCAAAAATGTTGAAAGATAAAGACCAGTATGTTCATACTGATCAAAAACCTACTGTAGGTATTGAGTTGAGTGATGTAGAGCATACGTTTAGAGGAGAGCAATGGTCACTTCGAATATGGGATTTTGGTGGTCAACAAGCTTATACTGCTGCTCAAACAATGTTTATGACCGAACAAACACTATACTTAGTAGTAGCCGATGGTCGCGCTGAAAATCGACCAGATCCCTATTTACATTATGTTAGCACTGTTGCACCAAATTCGCCCATCATTTTAATAATAAGCAAAATTGACAACAATGAACGCGCAGATTTAAATCGCCAACGCTACCTAAATGAAAATAAATATCCTAATGTTTATGGTGAAATAATAAAACTCAGTTGCTGTGTAGCTGAACCAGAACGCAGTAGACGTGTAAATGAGCTTTTTACAGCAATTGAAGATCTTTTATTCAATAAAAAATATGAAAAGTACCGTCTACACATATCGTTAGGATCACAGTGGCTTAAGGTGAAAAATGATTTAGCTACAGTTATAGCGGAAAATGGAAAACATGTTGATGTAAAAATTTATAATGAAATATGTGCCAAGCATGGTTTGTCGTTGGATGAGGGAGAAAATGTTCGTGGGGCTTGTAACTGTTTGGGTGAGATTTTTTCGTACAGAAGTAAAGATCCACGTCACCCCATCGATTGGATAATGCATCCGAACTGGGTGACAAAGGGCGTTAATTGTCTTTATGGGTTATCCCAAGGTGGCTTTTACAAGACCGCTGAAATTTGTAGCTACATGGAAAAACATGGATATACTCTTGATGAAATCAATGCCATTTTAGATATGCTTATAGAAAAAAACCTTGCTTTTCATATTCAATCATCTGAACAATTTTTTGTTCCAGCCCTTTTACCCGTTGAGAACTCCAAATTTCCCGACAAATCGATTTATACTGAGCAAGTTATAACCGATGAAAACGTTGCTCAAGAAGTTGGCCGCGTTATGAATAATCGTGAGATTCGTTTCCGTTATCCGTTTTTACAGCATAGTGTTAAACAGGTTTTTATGGTTAAACTCTACGAAGATGGTGTAGACTTGATTCCTTGCCGTGATAGTTGCTATTGGAAACGTAAAAATGTGCGTGTTGTTATGATGGAGGAGACAGATGAGTTGGCTTTTTATCTGAAAAGTGATAATGCTGAAGATCTGTCTGCTGTTCAAGTTTGGATTCAAGAAAGAATGGATGATATAAACAGAATTACAGGAATGCAAAGTTGTGAATTGTGGCATGTTTTTCATGTAAAAGATAAGCAAGGAAACAAGCGTTCAAAGCAATATTCTCATGAAGATTTATGCACATTTTTGGATTATGGCATTGTAAAAATTCCACTGCAAGGCATTCGCTACGGGCCTTCAATTGTAGAAATATTAAAAGGTTTGAAACCTTCACACAATGAAAAGGCGCAAAACATGGAAAAAGGCGATACATATAATATTCATAACTATGGACCTCAGCAACAAATGGCCTTTGGATCAAGTTTGATAATTAATAATTATCCTAAAGAGCTTACAGATGTTCAGTATGCAAAATTGCAAGAAGCTATTCGAGAGCTGTTAGCAAAACAAGACGAATCTACCAAGTTAGACGAAGATGAAAATCAGACCTTAAAAGAAATAACAGGGGAACCTGATAAGAAGAAAGGTTGGGAAAAATATACGTCACTTTTGAATGCAGGTACAGCAGTTATAAACCTACTTTCCGCAATATTAAAACCTGTGTTGGGCTCGTAAATAGGATTATACCGCAATAACCGTTTATCCAATTCTGCTGTCTTTTATTTTCCAGATTTTTGGATTGTATCTGCTGAGTACATTGCTGAAGCAGGTTTGGCAAAAGTGGTGTTCTATTTGTGTTGTGTCTCGTCAGGTCTGTTGCAGTAATTACTGCGGTTCGTCCATATTTGCATTTTTCTGTTGTCAGTTTTTCTTGTTGAAAAGCTGAAGCTGCTGTTATGGCTTTCTCAGTGACCAGTGGTAGGCTTTGAATAGGTATTGTATGCCTCAATAATAGGTCGGTTAGGTCTAGTCGTTTTGGCGGGCTAAGCATTTGAGGTTTCCTATTATTTGTTATCTGGTTTCGTTTCTTGTTTTGATACTGAAATAGCCTGTAGCTTTGGGATATGCCTGTATAGTCATTTAAACCACTTTTTTATGGTTTTTTCTCTTTTGGTAGGTCTGACCAGCTTTCGATTTCGCGTGAGCGGAGGGTTTTGAAGCATTGTTTGCAGATGTTGTAGTTTTTTCTGTCAAGGTTTGAGCGGTATCTTACTTCAGGGATTTGGCCACAGTTACATATGCCATATTTTGATTTTACCTGTGGTGTTTCATTTTGGAATATTGTTAGTTGGAGTTGTGGGTTTCCGGGTGGCCAGTGGTGGGTTTTGAACATTAGGTCTATGCCTTCAAAAATTAGGTCGGCTAATTCTACTTGGTCTTGTAGGGCTAATTGTTTAAGTTCGCTTATGATGCGTCGTTCGGTTTCGCTTCTGGCACGTACATGAATGTTGTCTTTTACTTTAGGATCAACCTGTCGTGTCAATTACGCACCACATTAACCATTTAATTTGATTTTATTTTTTTGAAACGTTTTTGTTGGTTTCATATGTTATTAACATATGATATTTTATTTTATAGTCTGCACTAATTAAAGATGGAAATTTAGTTGTCTAGAGTAAATTTTTATGTTAATAACATAGGTTATTAACCTGATTTCTAAACGATTTTATCACGTTGCACCTCCAGTTTTTTCTTAAAATTTCGTGTACATCTTGTTTCTTTGGGTTATTGTTGTGTGGGGTTGATTCTTTCGGTGGGTTTGGTGGTGAATGTTTTGTATTCTTCTTGGGTGGCTAGAAAGTCTACTGGTAGGTGGATGTCTCCGGCGGTGATTAGTCCTTGACCTTGTCCTAATTCTAAAAGGGATTCCATCTCGTTAACCGATAATCCAAGTGTTTGGCCTGCTTGGCGTATGGCTGATTCGTCTTGTCGGAGTAATATTTTTGTGGCGCAGTTTTCGATGACGGCTTTGCCGGATTGGTTTTCTAGGACGTCGGCTAGGCGTTGAGAGTTTAGTAGGAGGAGTACGTTGCGTTTTCGTCCTCGTCGGGAGACGCCTTCTAGGAAGCTGGCGGAGGCTGGTAGTGATGTGTAGAGCCAGAGTTCGTCTATAATGACCAGTTTAGGTACGTGTAAGGGTAGGAATTTGGTGTTGTCGAGCATTTGCCAGATTTTACTAAAGACAAGCACGTTTGCAGCTTGAAAGGTAAGGCTTCTTCGCTGAGTTAGGGATAGTTGGCGGTGTAGGGCGCTTAGGTTGAAGACCATGCGTTGGGAAAACTTTTGGGGTTGACCCATGGTTAAGAAGCTGTCGGGGCCGGTAATGAAGGTGGATAACTTATCTTTTAGGTTAGGTGGACTGTTTTGATAAACTTCAAGCAGATCCTGGCTTGCCCCCACTATGGTGCGTAGCTCCTGATAACCCCGATTATCCTCTATACCCGTTAAATCAGCAAGTAAACCTGAAGCAGTATCTTTGTTATCACTAAAAATCCGCACAGGATCCAACCCCAACTGCCGCTCTGTTGTGATGTCTAAAACGTCTGCTCCTAAGAGGCGGCCTACGGTGCCGTATTCGTTTTCGGGGTCAACTATGAAAAACGCCAAATTCTTATGCTTCTCAAGTAGACGAGTTAGCAAAATTTTGGATGTGAAGCTTTTGCCACTGCCACTTTTGCCCATAATGATAGTGTTCTGATTCATACGTAAATAGGGGTCGAATACTACGGGTGCGCCGGTTAGTCTGTTTACGCCAAGAAAAACGCCTCCAGGAGACTCTATAAGATCGGCAGAGACAAATGGGAAAAACGTGCTGGCAGTGGTGGTGTCTACTATAAGCTTCTTACCCACACCACCAAGAGCTAAGTCGGGTTGGAAATAGGCAGGACAATCAAGACGAATAAACCTAGCCTGCAGCGTATCTTTAAGCTTCTTAGATTTATCTCTAAGCTCCTCAAGATTACCCGCCCTAATAGTGAGATTAAATTTTACCTCAAACAGCCGAGTACTCCCCGTAATTAAGCCTTGATAGGTGGCATCTGCTTTGGCGTGTTTTAATTTTATTTCATCCTTAGCAATACGCCCCTTCGACTGATCCGCCAACAAAATACTCTTAAGCAAACGCAAATACTTGCCCATCTGAGACGAAGCAACCTCAGGCGAAAGAGGCTTAATACAAATAAGCGCTCTCTCGCACAAACCATAAAGCTCACTCACAAACCCCGCAAGCAACGTACCCGGCAACTGATAAACAGTAAAAGACCGCTCAAACCCTCCACCCTCCAAAACAAGATACTTTGGAAAAATCTTGACGTGTTTTGTTTTTGGTAATTCCGTTAGAGGTTGTTGTTTAAAGCCGCATTGCTCAATTATCCAATCAATCGGCTCAACAGATTCAATATAGAAACGGTAATAGGTTGTTGTAAGTTCATTTTCAGTAATTTCCAAAGACTTCTGAGTCTTAACCGCCGACAACCTAACCTCACAAGGCAAACTATTTAAAAGCCGCTGAAAACGCCCCAACGTTTCAACACGCCTTTGCTTAGGCAACATAACAAAATTCACCGGAAACACCTCATAAAAACAGGCGGATTGTTTAGCTTTAGGTTTAACTTTAGATAGTTTCAGTTTTTGCATTTTCCTTTTCCTCCACTTTAGACGTAACATTTACCATAATCTGCTGAGCCGGTTCTGCAGAGTCTTCGGGCTGAATTTCAATCTGAAACACCCCAAACCTATCAGGCACAAAATATGCACAAAAACAACCATCCACATCAGTAACACCCCTCGAATGCACTGTATTATTTACACTCACTTTGAAGTTCTTACCAGAAAGAATCTCACCAGTGGTGAGACTTTTTAACACCCCAACAACTTTAACTGGCACCCCCAAAGAACCCGACAACAACAAAGACCGACTAGACGTACTCTCAACAAACGAACCCCCATGTTGTTTAGAACGCTTCGGCTTCACCAACAAAAACTGCCGCACCAAATAGAACAAATGCACCTCAGGCGCAACCGTCCTAACCTTACGCGAAAACAAAGCCGCCCCCACCAAAAACACACCCCCACCAACCACAACCTTCAAAACCAAATCAACAAACACCAAAGACAACAAATAA
>Ga0209737_10001681_pt1 | contig 15754 bp, 9 predicted proteins | sample TergutCu122P3_FD_187284 | JGI IMG/M metagenome (GOLD analysis project Ga0209737, IMG submission 187284) | Cubitermes ugandensis P3 segment gut microbial communities from Kakamega Forest, Kenya - Cu122 P3 (SPAdes) (version 2) | ecosystem: Host-associated > Arthropoda: Insects > Digestive system >...
ACGGCATCAGAAACCGCGTATTGTTTCGCGAAGAAGAATTGGGAAACGGTGATTTGCTGATGGTTACGAAAAATAATTATTTTTGGAATAAGCCGTATAAAGAGATTGATTTTATTGCCAACGGCGATATTTTGGAAGTGGTGCGCGTGCGCAAGCATTTGGAAATGTACGATTTCCGCTTTGCCGACCTCACACTTCGGTCGCTCGATTACGGTTGGGAAATTGATGCGCGTGTGTGGTTGGATGTATTGCAGTCTGATTCGCCGGCGCACACGAATGAGATGGCGCAAAAACTTTTCGATGCCGTTGCCGAAGATTTTCCTGAAATCACGAACCGGAAACTGCTGATGAAAAATATTCTCGAAAGCGAATTTTTCAATGCCTTGCAGGTAAAATTTGCCTACGCTGTAACCTGCCACAAAGCACAAGGCGGTCAGTGGAAGCGTGTTTTTATCGACCAAGGACAAATCGCCGACGAGCAGATTAACACCGATTATTACCGCTGGCTGTACACCGCTTTGACACGCGCCACGGAAAAAGTGTTTTTAGTGAATTTTCCGGATGAGTGTTTTGTTTAGCCACGAATTTTTGCAAATTAAGGCGAATTTCCACGAATTACACGAAAATATAATTCGCATAATTCGTGGAAATTCGCACAATTCGTAGTTTTAATTAATATCGACTGTAAATGGCATGAGTGCGAAAATTCCGTTCATGTTTTGAACATTGCTGATATGACGGAAGGTGTCGTAATGTCTGCCAAGACGAGCGCGCAAAAAGCGTGATTCCAAATCGCCCGACATTTGTCTTAATAACAAGGTCATGAAATCTTCCTGTTCGGGAAATTTTACAATAGAAAAGTTCTCGAGTTCAGCTTTTTCGGCAGCGATGGCAATTGCACGGTCGAGTCCGCCAAGTTCGTCAACTAAACCCAGCCTGAGCGCACATTCGCCTGTCCACACTCTGCCTTCGGCTACTGCTTTCACTTGTTCAAGTGTCATTTCGCGATTTTCGACTATGCGGTGCAAAAATAAGTCGTAGGTTTCATTCACAAAATGCTGTACTAAACCACGTTCCTCAGGCGTAAATGCGCGATAACCTGTAATAACGCCATCGCTCATGCGATTGGTTTTTACAACATCAAAGCTCAGACCAATTCTATTTGCCAAACCTGCAGCGTTTGGAATTTGTCCAAAAACACCAATCGAACCCGTCAATGTATTCGGTTGCGCCAAGATTTTATCGCCGGCAACAGCAATATAATATCCGCCCGAAGCCGCCAAATCGCCCATAGAAACAATCAATGGTTTCTTTTCGCGCAACTGCGTGAGTGCATACCAAATTTGCTCTGATCCAAATGCGCTGCCACCGGGTGAGTTTACGCGAAGAACAACTGCTTTTATATTGTCGTCTTCGGCAACTTTATTTATGGTACGTACCAATCGGCGCGAAACAATTCCTTCGTTTTCGCTCATATCAATACCGCCAACAGCATAAATTACTGCGATTCTTGTTCGGTTGAAACGCTCGTTGGTAGGCACATTGTTCATTGCAGCGTGACGCACAAAACTCGCATCATGTCTGCTTGTGTCTTCAATCAGTGTTTTGATAAAGTCTTGTACATCGCTTTGGTACTTCAGTTTATCCACCATTCGATAATCCAATGCTCGCTCTGCTCCGCGAAAATCAAGTACATTGTCGGCAATGCGATTCAATTCTGCAATACTAATATCGCGCGACTCGGAAATGGATTGAAGCATATTGTTCCAAATCGAATTCACATAAACGGTAACTTGTTCGCGATTGGCATCGCTCATGCGCGTCAAAATCCAAGGTTCAACCGCCGATTTGAACTCCCCTACTTTCACAATTTGCATTTCGACCCCAATATTATCCAACAGATTTTTGAAAAAAGTAGTGGTTGATGCTATACCGCGAAAACTAACCGTTCCGATTGGATTTAAAATAACATAATCGGCAACCGAAGCCAAATAATACATGCGTTGCGAATAATGATCGGCGTAAGCTACAATGAATTTTCCGCTTTCTCTGAACGCGAGCAGCGCATTGCGTATTTCGGTCAGAGATGAAAGACCTGCATTGAATGAACCGATATTGAGGTAAATTCCGACAATATTGTCATTATTTTTTGCTTTTTGGATATTCGTCAAAATCTCGTCCAAGCCGATGGTTTGTCCGCCGCCGGTAAGCCTTCCTGTGAGTGCTTCAAACGGATTATCCGATGCGCGTTCAACTAAGGTGCCACGCAGATCGAGTTGATAAACTGAATTTGGTTTCAGTGTCGTAACACCCTCGCCCGATCCGATGATGGCTGCGATAATTCCGATGAAAATGAGTGTAGTTAAAAACGATGCAATAATTACACCCAAAATTACCGCTAAAGTGGTTTTAATAAACTGTTTCATATTTTAGAAATTTCAGATTTCAAATTATACATTTCAAATTAATCATTCAACAACATCGGCATCAATAACATCAACAGGCTTTCGTTTTCTACTTTTTCAAACGGAAGTATCAAACCAGCGCGCGATGGTTCTGCTAATTCAAACACCACTTCCGAAACATCCATATTGTTCAAAATCTCAATCAGGAACGAAGATTTAAAACCAATATTAATGTTTTCGCCACTGTATTGACAATTGATATGTTCTTCAGCCGAAATTGAAAAGTCTATATCTTGTGCCGAAATTTGAATCTGATTGGTTGAAATAGAAAGTTTTATCAAATTGCTTGCTTGATTTGAGAATACCGAAACTCGTTTCAAGGCGTTCAGAATCGTCAGTCTATCAACAATAATTTTATGTGGATTTTCTTTCGGAATCACACCATTGTAGTTCGGGAAACGACCTTCCACTTGACGACAAACCATCGTGTAATTTTCCAATTTAAAGCGCGTATTTTTGTTGTCGAACTCAATTGTTACATCGCCCGATTCCTTCGGAAGGATGTTTTTCAGCATCGTTGCGGGTTTTTGCGGCAGAATGAACGATTCGCGCTCATCGCCTTTAACACTCGCCGAGCTGTAATTTGTTTTGAAACGAACAAGTTTGTGTGCATCGGTTGCTACAAAGGTCAAGCCGTTTGCGTCTATGTCGAAGAAAATTCCGTTCATCACCGGACGAAGCTCGTCGCTGGCGGTAGCGAAAATTGTTTTAAAAACACCTTTAGCAAGCGTATCGACCGGCAATACAAGTTGGCGCACATCAGCTTGAAGATCCGGAAGACGCGGATATTCATCTCCATTTTGCCCAATAAAATTGTAAGATCCATTTGCTGACTTGATAACCATTGCTAAATTCGAGTCGTTAATATCAAACTCAAGCGGTTGTTCGGGGAATTCGCGAAGCGTATCCAACAATAATTTTGCGGTCAAGGCAACTTTTCCTTTTCCTTCGGCATTTTCCACATTCATTGTTGTAACCAAAGTGGTTTCCATATCAGAAGCAGTCAGCGTCAGTGTATTTCCATTCAAATCGAACAGAAAATTTTCTAATATCGGAAACGTACTTTTGTTATTAATAACACGGCTAATTGCCTGTAAATGACTTAAAAGTTCGGTACTTGAAGCAATGAATTTCATATTTTTTTGTTTTTAGAATTTTTGAATTAATAAATTGAGCAAATGTAGTGCTTTTTTTTTGAATACCAAAAAATGCCAATTGCATTTTTTATTTAGTTCGCACAATTCAAAATCGAATTCCAACCCTGCGCTTTCATCGGGATTTCTTCGCCTTCGCGCCCAACGAGATTCAAACCCAATTCGGGTTTTGTGATGTGTCCAATAATGCCGATTCCATCGAGGGCGAGCACTTTGTCGTAATCTTCCATCGACACGGTAAACAGCAGTTCGTAATCTTCGCCGCCGTTCAGAGCCGCCGTTACAATGTTCATGTTCAGTTCTTCAGCCATTATTGCTGCCACAATATCAATCGGAATGCGGTCTTCGTACACGCGACAACCGACATTACTTTGCGAGCAGATGTGCATCAATTCCGACGAAAGTCCATCGGAAATATCCATCATCGCAGTCGGAACGATGCCTTTTTCGCGCAGTTGAGCGATAATATCTCGGCGCGCTTCGGGTTTCAGCTGGCGTTGCAGGATATAATCTTTTCCCTCGAAATCGGGTTGTGCTTCGCTATTTCCCGAAAACACAAGTTTTTCGCGCTCAAGCAGTTGCAGTCCCATATACGCCGAACCTAAATCGCCCGAAACGCAGATTAAGTCATTTTCTTTCGCACCGTTGCGATAGACAATTTTTCCTTCTTCGCCCTCGCCGATGCAGGTAATGCTGATAGTCAAGCCGGTAAGCGATGCCGAAGTGTCGCCACCGATTAAATCAATGCCGTAATGCTCGCACGCCAAGCGGATTCCGGCATAAAGTTCCTCCAAATCTTCGACCGCAAAACGCTTGGAAACACCGATGGAAACGGTGATTTGTTTCGGCTCGCCATTCATTGCGTAAATGTCGGAAAAATTGACAACCGCCGCTTTATAACCCAAATGCCGAAGCGGAACATACACTAAATCGAAGTGGATTCCTTCGAGCAGTAAGTCGGTGGTTACCAGCGTTTTTTTGTTCTTGTAGTCCAACACTGCCGAGTCGTCGCCTACTCCTTTTTCGGTTGAAGCGTTTACTATTTTAAATTTTTCGGTCAAATGTTTTATCAGACCAAATTCGCCATAAGTTGATATTTCTGTACGCATAGATTAAAGCCCCTCCAAACCTCCCCGAAGGGGAGGCTTTTGCTGACTGCAAATTATTACTATTATTCTCGTTATTTCTTTTTTTGTACTGTCGATTTTTTTGCACTTCCTAAGCCTCCCCTTCGGGGAGGTTTGGAGGGGCTTTTAATACTTCTCTATTTTCTCAATTCTCCGCTGATGTCTTCCGCCTTCAAATTCGGTTGAAAGGAAAATATCCACGATTTCAAAAGCGGTTTTTTCCGAAACGAAACGCGCCGGAAGCGAAAGCACATTTGCATCATTGTGCTGACGGGCGAATTTTGCAATTTCCGTTGTCCAGCACAGTGCCGAGCGCACAAAAGCGTGGCGGTTGGCGGTTATGTTGATGCCGTTTCCTGTTCCGCAACAGGAAATTCCGAGCGCGACCTCGCCTTGCGAAACGGCTTTTGCCATCTGATGTGCAAAGTCGGAATAATCGCAACTTTCAGCCGAAAATGTGCCAAAATCTGTTGTTTCAAAATTTTTCTTTGACTTTAAATAGTCAACAATCTTGTTTTTCAATTCGTAACCTGCGTGGTCGGCAGCAAAACCAATTTTTTTCATGTCGTTTGAATTTTGAAATGTTTTTTGACTTAAAAAACTGCGAATACTCCTGTGAGTTTTTCCCTTTGCAAAGGTAAGAATTTAGTTCATAATATGCTTAATCTCAAAAAAATATATTTTTCTAACCCAAATTTAAGCCGAGCAGCGACTCATTTGCTTTCTTTTTTGTTTATTTTTTCCGAATTTGAAACAAAAATTATTTTTTTAACGCATTCATAAACATTTATTTGGTTTTTTTGTTTACATTTGTGCTTTTAATTATTTCACTGAGTTTCAACAGAAACTACGGCTATTTATGCAGTTTGACAACAAATCAGAGCGAATTCCAAATTCTCGCACAATGATAAATTGCGATTTTTTAAAAAATCTACTGTCAAACAATTTGAAAAAAATACTTCCAACAATTAAAAAACTATTTTCTACTAAAAATCAAACTTATGAGGAAAAATTTCAAAAAAACAACGATGCTCTTTACGGCTTTAGTATTGAGTATTTTTTCGATGTCGGTGCTGGCGAATGCCCGCCTGATTGTAGCGAATCCCGGTGAAAATGCAGACACTGAGATGCGTATTAATTGGCACACGGATACAAATGTGGCAGCAAGTTTTGTAGAGTTTACAAAAACTTCCGACACAAATTGGGCAAATGCTCAACGAGTAAACGGTGTATTCCATGTTTCAAATTCGTGGAATGGTGTTTTAACGGCTATTCGCCCTACGCCCGGTGCGAGTGTCGTAAATGTTACGCAAAATATTGTAGTGAACCGCTTTCGCGCTTCGTTGCAAAATTTGGATCCGGGTACCGAGTACATGTACCGCATTGGCATTGGGTCAACTTTTAGCGAAGTGAGACGTTTCCGTACCGGCGGTAAAAAAGAGTTTAGTTTTGCAGTAATTGGCGATGTTCACGCCTATCAGCCGCTACCGGGACGTTTGACCAATGCTATGAACATGGTTTCGCGTCTTAACACAGCTGCCGGCGCGAGTGGAATTGATTTTATTCTTTCTACCGGCGACATGCTTGCCTTCGGCGGATGTTACAGCGAATGGGAAGCTTTGTTTAATCACAACAATCTGAGAAACAACATGTATGTTGGGATAATCGGGAATCACGATGTGTATCGTGCCGGAGCAGGCGGAACCGAATCGGCTGCATACCGCGAAACCTATTTTATCGATGCGCACAATAAGCCGCTCAATGGTTATGCCGGACAAGAAGGCGCAAGTTATTGGTTTAAATACGGCGATGTGCTTTGGATTGTGCTGAACAGCATGAATCTTTCAAATGCTACACGCATTGCTGCGGCGCAGGCTTGGGCTGAGCAGGTTATTTTAAACAATCCATCGCAATATATTTTCTTCGTAAATCACTATCAGTGGTTCAACGGAAGCGGAACGGCAGCAGCAGCTTTTACCAATTGGAATGCCTTTTTCGACAAACATGATGTTGATTTGGCAATTTCAGGAAACGACCATGTGTATGTTCGTACACATTCTATTTTCAATGGAGCACGTAATCACGACCTGACACGAGGCACAACTTATGTTATAAATCCATCGAGCGACGGCGACCGCGGACGTGATATGCCTACGCTTAACGACCCTAACGGAAGAGTTGCACACCGTTGGACAGAAGGATCAAACACCATTGGCGGATTGTTGGTTAAAGTAAATTCGAATGAAATTACCGTAAGTCTATACAACCGAAATAGTAACTTGATAGACAATGTAGTAATTCCGGCAAAACGTTCGGCTGTGCCGCCGACACCTGCCGTAACAAAAGTTGTTCCCGAAAATTTGAGTAATGTAAATAAAAAAAATAACTTGGAATTGACATTCAGTCGTCCAATGAACAGAGCAAGCGTAGAAGGTGCTATCAGCATTTTGCCTGCCGGAAATTTATCTTATTCTTGGACAAATGATTTTAATCTTCGCATCAATATTTCGGCTTTGACTTATGAAACTTCATACGCGCTAACCATAGATGGCAGCAAAGCAAAAACTATGGATGGCGTACAGCTTGCCGGCGATGGCGAAAACGAAGGCACCAATTATGTGTTGAATTTCAGTGTTGCAGCCGAAGCATTGGGTTTAGAAGGCGATTATTTCGTCCCGAATAATCCGGGTGGTGGAGCAAATTGGTTCCCAACATTAAAAGAAGCGTTCGATGCTATCAACGCGCATCCGATTACCGGAAATGTTCGTATTTTGATAAACGGCGATTTTACATCGGCACAAAATGTTGGATTGATTAATGGTACTGATTATTCCATCACAATACAATCTGCCGGAAGCACGCGCCATACGATCACTTTCAGCAGCGGCATCGATCCGGGCGGACCTTCGGGCTCTATTGTAATTGGTGCAGGTTCGAGTATGGCGTGGAATTCGATTGCGCCGGCACGAAATATTACATTTGATAATTTGGCGATAGTTACAACAGCAGCAACTTCGGCAGGAAATACTCCGATTGTAATTGTTGACGACAGCCGCGATATTACAATCAAAAATTGTTCGATACGACACAATCCAACAACAGGTTCGTATGCAGTATATGTGCGCGGTTTAAACCGAACAGAACCGAATATTCGCAATGTTATGCCGCAGAATATTACCATCGAGAACAATGAAATTATTAATAATGCCGGAAGTTCGGCGCAAGTAATTGCGGTACTCGGCGATGCTTCGTCCTACACGAATGCAACATTGGCAAACAATGTAGTGATTCGCAACAATATTCTTCGCGGACGCACACGCGGCGTTTGGGTAAGAGAAACCAATGGACTAATCTTGTCGGGCAATGAGTTTTATATCCGCCAAACAAGCAGTGCTATGAATAGTATGGCATTCTATGTGTCGGGAAATGCCCGAGGAGATAAATTTGTTACGAACAACAAATTCCTCGAATTGGCAACAAGTGATATTTCAGGTGGAACGAATACCGGCGTAAAAGGTATTTATATTTCGGGTGGAACTGCAACCTATTTTATCGAAAACAATTATTTTACCGGATTTGATAAAATTGCTACTGCTGCGGGCACAGCTCAATTACAAGGCATTCAGGTAACTCTTTCGACCGGAGTTTATCACATCCGTCACAACACCTTCTATATGAATAAACTTGCGCGTCCGTTGGCATCGACTATTTCAACTACTCCAACAGGAACAGGACCTTCGTATAGTGCCATTAATTTTAGCAATGCAACTACACCGACAACTCACATTCACAACAATTTGTTTGTAAGTGCCGAAGATGCTTTCCCGAATTTCTTTTTCAGAGGAAATGCACCTGCAAATTTGGCAGCCAATGATAATGTGTTTGTTTTCCAAGCCGGTACAACCCACGCTCGAATGGCATCGGGAACTTTCCCAACCGGTTTGCGAACAGCCGAAAGCGTAGCATTTGCCAACACAACGGCAGGGTCTTTCAATTTGGATATTTTGGCAGGCAGTGCTTCGGAGCGCGATGAGGCTTTGGCTGTGCCGCGTATGCCGTCTGTTTTGACCGATATTCACGGAACTGCACGTTGGACAATCACTTATGCCGGTGCACACGAAGCACTGTCGTTTGAAGAGACAGTAGAACTTCCCGATAATTATCCGCATCCCGACCAAGATGAAGATGTAGAGGCAAAAGAATTTTACGAATTCTTCCATCACGAAAGTAAAGATGCGCCTTGGATGAACGCGGGCAATATTCGCCGCACCATTCATCGCAACGGCAAACTGTATGTATTGACCAAAGCACCCAATCCGGAAATTTTGATAAAAGATGCGGAAACTCTCGAACTGATTCGTAAAATGGATTTGACAGGCGTTTCGGGTGGCTTGAATGGTGTAACTTTGAGCGACATAGCGTTTACGGCTGATGATAAACTGCTGGCTTGTAATTTGGCGGTTGTTCCATCTACATCGGTAAGTACCGGTGCTTTCCTCAACGACCGTTTCAAAGTTTATATCTGGGACAATGACGATGCGCAGCCGGAAATATTCTACGAACTTTGGAGAAACTTGGTGCCGCCATTCGATTTGGCAAGTATTCAAGCCGGTACGGCAAGTCCGGAGGCAATGCTCGGAAATTGGGGTAATGGTTATTGGAACAACGGTCGCCTCGGCGAAACAATGGCAGTGAGCGGACCAAGTTGGAATGCAACGGTTTATATGCCGGCATTTTCGGCAGATGCAAACACCGGTGCCGGCGAAACTTTCCGTATGGCGGCGCATCGCATAATAAATGGCGAAGTAGTTGAAACGCAGTACAGAATGAGAATCGGTCTTCCAGCCGCCTCTACAACGCATCAACCTTTCGGAGCCGGTTTTAACTTTGGCGGAAGCGGAAATTTCCAACTTATGATTTCGCCTTTGGCACCCAACCGATTCATTTTCAAAAGCAATGCAACGAGCAGTATTCCTGTTCCGGCAGAATATGAATGGAATTGGAGCGACGAGCAACGTGCAACTTTGCAGCAAACAGGCACTTTTGCAACCGACTGCAATTTTACGCTGCTCAATTCAACCGGTGCAAACTATTTCCGCTATGCAGGTCGTGCTTATATGGCTGCTCCTGTAGCACTTAGCGGTCAAACAGTCGATAGAATGTATCCCGGTGTTGTTTTGTTTGATATTACAGACGGATTGAATAATGCCGTAAAAATATCGGAAGTATTAAGCGAACATCCTCACATATTCCTTCCGCCTTCTGCTACCTATATGAAGGCTTTCGGAGTAGTGAAAAATGAGCATATTTATCTTTCGGTATTGGCAGAAAATTACGGATTTGCAACTTTTGCAACTTATGCCCCAAACAATGTTAACATTAAAACACCGACACAATTGCTGGAAGTGCGTGTGTATCCAAATCCGGTGCAAGCCACTTTGCATATCGAAGCCGATTTTGAAATCAACTCTATCCGATTGATTGATATTACAGGACGTATTATCAAAAATATCTCCGGACATCAAACTTTGGTTGATATGACCGATGTGCAAGCAGGAAATTATATTCTGTTTGTGAATGATACGCCAGTGCGGGTTGTGAAACGGTAAATTTGATGAAGCTGTCTCAAAAATGTTTTTGAACGCAAATGACGCAAAAAACGCAAATTACCACAAATGTCATTTTTTTGATAATGAGTGATTTGGAAAAAATAACATAGTATTTTTTTGCGACTTGAAAAGCCTTAAGGAAAAATTTGCGGCTTTTGCGTCATTTGTGTTCCTTTTTGGACATCCTTATCATTAAAAACAAAGTCTATGAAACGAACAGTACTGCTAATCACCGCAATCTTCGTTTTTTCTTTTGCCTTATCGGCTGAAATCACACAAGAAAAAGCCGATGAAATTGTATTGGAACGTATGAGCGAAGAAACGCGCCCGCATACCGTATTTGCCAACCCCGAAATGCAGGCAGAAGGCAAGCTTATCACAACTTCTACCGGAAAGCAGATAGAATTAGATTATCCTTGCCGGGTATATTTTATTCAATATACTGACACCGAGCAAGGTTTTTATTTAATTGTAAATGCAAATAACGGAAACTTGCTGCAAATAAATGCAGTAAATGCGGCAGAGCCGGAGGATTTGGCGGAATGGCAAGAAGTGAAGCCAAAAGAAATTGAATGGAAACTTCCGGGAGATTTACTTTGGAGACATGATACTCGAAATCGCACAATTTGTACACGTGCAAATGAAGGTGCGCTTCGACCCTACCCTGAGTTGTTAGTGATCAGCAGCAAAAAAGAGTTTGAAGATTATGTTACGACAATGTTTAATCAAAGTTGTCCCAGTGGCGGTGCTTGTGTTTGCAGATGGGACGGTTTACCTAATATCGACTTCACTACAAATTCGGTAGTAGCAGTGTACATAACAGATAGCGGTGGAACTCGTATAGGTGCAGTTAATTTTCAAAATAGTGTATTGAGTGTTGTTGCATGCATGTTTTCTGCACAAGTAAGATCGCATTGGACAATTGCTATTGTTACCGACAAAGTCCCCAGAGATAATAAGGTCGAGTTAAAAATTAACCTTGCAACATCACTGCAACAATGTGAATGGTAAGTTTGTTATTATCAACCAAATAAATAAAAAAATGAAAAAGAAGATAAATATACTTGGAATCTTGTTTTGTATTTCTATTATGAGTTTACAGGCACAAATTGCACGGCAACAAGCCGATATTATTGCCTTGGAACACTTGCAAACTGAAAGTGTAAGTTTGTATGTAAACACCGATACTCCAAGCGCAAACTTTGTACTTACAACCTACAAAGGCGAAACAGTGAGAGTACTGCATCTCGGCTGGGTTTATTTTGTGGTTGAAGATTCCGATACAAGCGAACCATCGCAGCAGCGTTATTTAGTTGTAAAAGCCGAAAACGGCAGTTTGGCAGAAATTATTACAAGCAATGACTTTGCTCCTGCCGATTTACATGCGTGGATAAAAATAGAAAATCAAACCTCTACTCCACCGGTTTGGGAAGAAGACCAACTGAAATTTCTTTACCCCAATCCGGTACGCGATTTTTTAACAGTTCCCTATGCAGGTGCTGAGGCTCGTGTTGAGATTTTTAATTTGCAAGGAAATCGTTTGTTTTCCAAACTATTTTCAGGAACAGAATTGAATGTTTCATTCTTAAACGCTGGTATTTACATTGTAAGCGTTTCGGACGAAACAGGAAGAACGAATTACAGAATCATTAAGAAGTGATATTTAGGAGGATTGCGGGTCGAGCCCGCAATGACGAAAAAGCCGACGACAATGCGCGTCATTGCGGTACTGAATCAAGTTCAGCAGACCCGCAATCCCCTCTCAAACGAACAAATAAATCAAAAAATGAAACAGTCAGCATTATTAATCACAGCATTTTTCGTTTTTTCCTTTGCCTTATCGGCTGAAATCACACAAGAAAAAGCCGATGAAATTGTATTGGAACGCATGAGCGAAGAAACGCGCCCGCATAGCGTGTTTGCCAAAGCCGAATTGCAGGCAGAAGGCAAGCTTATCACAACTTCTACCGGAAAGCAGATAGAATTAGATTATCCTTGCCGGGTATATTTTATCCAATATACTGACACCGAGCAAGGCTTTTACTTAATTGTAAATGCAGATAATGGCAATCTGCTGCAAATAAATGCGATTAATGCGGAGGGACCGGAGGATTTGGCGGAATGGCGGGAATTGGGAAAAGAGCCGGATGTTACAAACAACATCAGTGGCACTTGGATAGTAAAAGCAACAAGTATTTCCGGTAAATTGGTTGATATTTCACGACCAAGCGATGCTGACTATCCTGATATTTCAATAACAATACCCAATACCACGCAAGGATTCATTGATGGCAATACTTTTTACAATATGATTGAGTGGAGATTTGTTATAAGCGGACAACAACAAATTCACATTCAAAATGTACGACAATTTGTAGAAAATCAATTACTAATACGGTTGAATTCGGGAGTAGATGCATACAAGTTTGCTGCTGATTCTAATCAGGGAATTACTCCAATACGTCTTATAGCTCCAAGTTTGAATATTTGGCTTTTTGGGACAGATGGTACAATACCATTAAGGGATATAGTGAGCACTTTGTCGCAGCATCCCGATGTCAATATTGTTTCGTACAATAATGCAGGTATTTCATTAAGAGAAGGCGAAACGGAAGTCAACGCTTTCGTAAGAAATATGCGAAATACGGAAAATTTCAGTGTTTCAAACAATGAATTGATATTTATGGACTCGCAAGGCAATCCGCTTATCGTATTTACTAAACCCGAAGAAAGTTTTCCAAAAGAAATTCCTTTTGAGGAATATTCATTAGAAGAAAGCTCTTGTCGCTGGATAGTTAATTGGAGTTTAGCGACTTATAATGGAGATGTAATTATTATCAACAGCCATGAAGACTTGAAAAATCACATTACTTGCAATGATTTTCCTGCTATTGATTTTTCTATGCAGAGTTTGTTGCTGGTTTATGGTTTATCTCCAAATGATGTTAGAAACATTACTGTTACAGAGATACAGCAAGTTTCAGCCAATGATTTTTTGGTAAGTATTGATGTGCTTAGGGGTTCTTTACGAGTAATTGGTAGATGGACGGTTGCGATTATTATTCCTAAGACAGTAGATAATGCAAATATTGAATTAGCCGTTCAACAATCGCAACATATACTACAAGCTACTTTTTGGAAAGTAAAAACATTGAATATTGAAGGACAACTTACAAACATAGTTTCGTCACCAGGCAATGTTATATATCAGAGTATTTTGCTGAAAATTACGGATAATGTTTCATCCGGAAGTGCAGTTGGCTGTACTTTCAAAAATATGTTTTTAGTTGATTTTATAAAGACAACAACACAAATATTTTTCAGTAATTACCGTACAATTCCGAGGGGATCATCAGAAGATAGTATTGGAGAAGCTTTTATACATAACTTGCTGAATACTGTGAGGTTTGAAAAATCGAATGACAAATTGATATTTTCGGATGCGCAAAATAATCCGCTTATCATATTTACTAACTCATTAAACACAGAATAAAAATGAAAAAGATAGCATTACTAATCACCGCAATCTTCGTTTTTTCCTTTGACTTATCGGCTGAAATCACACAAGAAAAAGCCGACGAAATTGTATTGGAACGCATGAGCGAAGAAACTCGCTCGCATACCGTATTTGCCAACCCCGAAATACAGGCTGACGGCAAAACTATCACAACTTCTACCGGAAAGCAGATAGAATTAGATTATCCTTGCCGGGTATATTTTATTCAATTTACTGACACCGAGCAAGGTTTTTATTTAATTGTAAATGCAAATAACGGAAACCTGCTGCAAATAAATGCAATAAATGCGGAGGTACCGGAGAATTTGGCGGAATGGCGGGAAGTAGAGAGAAAACCGGAAATAACTTTTCTTTGGAGATTCGACCATAGAAATAGCACAAGATGTACACGAGCACATGAACTTAGGTCGGATAGATTTGTAGTGATTAACAGTAAAGAGGAGTTGGAAGACTATATTACTGCAATGTTTGATCAAAGTTGTCCTAGTGGTAGTGCCTGTGTATGCAGATGGGATAGTTTACCCGATATTGACTTCTCGAATCATACAATTTTGGCAGTCTATAGAAGACATCCTAATGGAACTCGCTTGGGCACAGTAAACCTTGACTTTCAGTACAATGTATTAAGTGTTGATGTATGCATGTTTATATCAACAACGTTATCGCATTGGACATTTGCAATTGTTGTTGACAGATTAGTTAAAAGAGATATTGAATTAAAAATCAACTCTGCAACAAGTTTACAACAATGTGAATGGTAAAATTATCAACAAATAAAAAAGCGAGAAATATGCTAAAGAAAACAAATATACTTGGACTTCTGCTTTGTATCTCCATTATAAGTTTACAGGCACAACTATTTTATTACTATCAAGGACAAAAAATAGAATTAACTGTTGATAGAAATGTGGTAAATGTAATGTTTGACGAGAATATTGTTCGGTCTTCAAATACGAATCAGATGTTTCAACGGTTTGGTGTAGTACAGGATGAACTTAGTCCGAATCAAACTATGACGAAATTGAACTTCGGACGCACATTGACCGAACGAGAATATTCGGAACTTACTGAATCGCTGAAACAAAGCGAGGAGGTAAAACATGTTTTTCCGTTTTTTGAAAGACCGGGTGCTGACCCAATCGGAACATCTGCCATTTTTTACATCCAATTGAAGGAAGTACAAGATACTGTTTTATTGCGAGAAGTGGCAAAACGTCAAGGTGTACAAATAGTAAAACAAATACCATATATGCCTTTGTGGTATATTTTATCGCTGCGAGGCTCTGGTTTTTCCAACTCGATAGAAGCAACAAACTATTTTTTTGAAACCGGACTGTTTGCAGAAATCGACCCTGCTTTTATGTTCAATTTCCGTCCGAACTGTACAAACGACCCATATTTTGACCAGCAATGGGGATTAAGACAAACAACTTCCAATACGAGCATTGGTATCAATGCTTGCAGCGCGTGGACAATAACAAGAGGATCCGGAATTAATGTTGCGGTAGTTGACCAAGGCATCGACCCAAATCTTCCTGATTTGAAAGCAAATCTTCATCCATTAAGTTTCGATACTCAGTCCGATAGTGATAGTGCAGTTTATGTTGCAGCCTTCGACCACGGAATGTTTGTTGCCGGAATTATTGCGGCAGTTAAAAACAACGAATTACAAATTACAGGTATTGCACCGGAATCTAAAATAATAGGAGTTAGCAATACCTTGTATGCAAATCCGTATATATCTGCAGAATTAGCAAGCGGTATCAGTTGGGCTTGGAATGAAGCTGGTGCTGATATTATTAACAATTCATGGGGCGACCAAGGCGGAAATGTTTACTATGTTTTTCACAGTACTGTTTTGGAAAGTGCTATTGATAGTGCG
>Ga0209737_10001682_pt1 | contig 15716 bp, 16 predicted proteins | sample TergutCu122P3_FD_187284 | JGI IMG/M metagenome (GOLD analysis project Ga0209737, IMG submission 187284) | Cubitermes ugandensis P3 segment gut microbial communities from Kakamega Forest, Kenya - Cu122 P3 (SPAdes) (version 2) | ecosystem: Host-associated > Arthropoda: Insects > Digestive system...
CAGGCTGGTGTTCCAGAACATGGAGGGATTCGAAAGCGTGCCGTACATGGCAGTCGGCGCTCTCATAATGATCGGCACCGTCGTCGGTATCCTGATGGCCAACTTCCTCAACAACGGAGGAGGAGCATGGGACAACGCCAAGAAGTACATCGAGGAAGGGAACCACGGCGGAAAGAAGTCGCCGGCCCATGCCGCAGCGGTGGTGGGAGATACCATTGGGGATCCGTTCAAAGACACAGCGGGGCCGTCGATACACGTGCTCGTTAAGCTGCTGTCGACCGTCTGTCTGGTCACCGCGGTATTATTCGTGATCATCCCGTAAACGATTTCAATCAAGCGGGCGCAAGCCCGCACTAATATTATTTAAAAACAAATGCGTAAGAATGTTTTATATACAATTGCCTTAATCCCTGCATCCACGAGGACCCGCCATGTATATGCTGACAGAAGCTGAGAGGATCGTAAGGATACCCCCCGCAGAACTTAATGAGGATATCGAGAAAGTGATCGACGCCCTTACTTGGGAATCCTTCGAAGGAAGGATCGGAGATGACAAAGAGATAACGGTACTCATAAGGAACGTACGGCCAGTGGGGCCTGGGCGCATCGTCCACGGGGACGGAGCGGTCTATCAGACGGTCAAATACGATCAGGTCGTGTTCAAGCTCAAGGACAACGAGATGATCGAAGGCGTCGTGGTCGAGATACTTAAATTCGGCGCTTTCGTTAGGTTTGGGCCTCTTGACGGCCTCCTTCACATCAGCCAAGTGATGGACGACCGCGTCGATATCGATGAAGTGAACCACAGGCTGATAGGAAAGGACACCGGGAGGAGCCTGGTAGAGGGAGATATCGTGAAAGCGAGGGTCGTGAGCATAGACCTGAACGAGAAGAACCCTCAGGACAGCAAGATCGGTCTGACCATGAGGCAGCCAGGGCTCGGAAAGCTTCAGTGGATAGATGACGACCACAAGAACAAACTACAGCAGCAGAAGGAGGCGGCCTGATGGTCACCCCCACATACAGAGCATGCAAAGAGTGCAACTTCCTGACCGAAGGCGACACCTGCCCCCGCTGCGGCGGCCCTACCTCCAAAGAATGGCAGGGTTTCATCGCCGTGGTGGATCACGAGAAATCAGAGATCGCCAAAAGGATGGGAATAACAAAGAACGGCAGATATGCCCTGAAGGTCCGCTGATATGGAAACGCAAAGCCGAAGGGTCCCGGAGAACGTCAGAGAGATGTTCAAGGAGCCTTTGGGAAGAGACCTGAAAGAAGAAGAACTGACAGTCATCGGCAAGAAGAAGCCGAAGATGATCACGGTCGGGGACGTGGTGTCCCTGACGGTGGTGAAACATGGGATCATCCCGGACCTTTCCATCTACGATGGAATGACGGAAAGGAAGGAGATGACCGATTTCGCCGCCCTTGTTAAAAGCAAGGGATGGAAAGAGACGGTGGTGAAGAACGAGGCCGGAACGATAACGGCCGAGTTGATCGCAGCCGTAAGAAACGCTTTGAACGGGAAGAAAGAGATAATCCGTGTGGAAGGGGAAGAGGACCTGGCAACGATACCATGCATCCTCCTTTCTCCGGAAGGCACGAACATTATCTACGGATGGCCCGGAAGAGGGATGAAGCTCATCGTCACCGATGAGAACATAAGAAAAAAAGCTCAACGTCTCATGGAAATGACGGAGGAGTTGGAATGAAGATAGAGATAACAAGCCAGAAAGAGAACCCTTTGCAGAAGAGGAAAGAGGTCTATTTCACGATAGATCATCTGGGAGAGACGACTCCCGGCAGGAACGCTGTTGCAGAGGACATAGCAAAGAAAATGAAGTCCCAAAGGGACTGCGTCGTCATCGATAACATCGAAACTGTATACGGGATCGGTAAATCGAAAGGATACGCAAAAGTGTATGACAGCAAAGATTCCGCTATGTCATACGAGAACGGATACCTCCTGAAAAGGAACGGGATCGGAGTGCCGCCGCCGGCAGCACCCGCTGAGGCGGGTAAGGCAGCGCCCGCAGCACCGGAAGCTAAGAAGAAGTGATGAAGATGGCAGACAAGAAACCAGCAGCAGCAGCACCGGCAGCACCCGCAGCAAAAGGAGCGGCACCGGCAGCTAAGGGAGCAGCTCCCGCAGCCAAGGGTGCGGCACCGGCAGGAAAGAAGAAGGATGCGAAGGGAGGGGCGAAGAAAGGCCCGAAATCCATCCAAAAGAAGGATGCGTACAAGGTCACCGGGAACAAGGTCGAAAGGACTAAACCCGTCTGCCCGAAATGCGGACCCGGCATCTTCATGGCTGTCCACAAGGACCGTGTATCTTGCGGAAAGTGCGGATACACTGAATTCAAAAAGAAAGAGTGAACACAATCTTCATTCGGCTCCTCCCTCTCAACAGGGGCCGCAGGATCGCCGGGGGAAGTATCTGGTCCCCCGGCAAAAAATCTTATCTTTTGACAATCTTACATTCAACGGGCCAGTGGTATAGCTTGGATAGCATAGGGGCTTCCGGAGCCTTAGACCCGGGTTCGAATCCCGGCCGGCCCGCCAATCACGGATGAAAACGCTGTCAGGTATTTGGAGGAAAGGAGGAAGATATCATGGATGTTACAATAGAGACCGATCGTCTTATCCTCCGTCCTCTGGTTTTGGCAGACGCAGAGACCGCATTTCACGGCTGGACGGGAGATGCAGAAGTCGCAGAATATGTAAGCTGGCTTCCTCACCGCTCGATAGATGAAACAAAGAAATGGCTGAAAGAGATCGAATGGAAGCAGGATGCGGAGGGCAACATCATCCCCAGAGAAAACTACATCTGGGGGTTCGTCCTGAAAGGAACAGGCGAGCTTTTCGGTTCAGGCGGATTGATCTGGGAAAACGATCTTAAGTTATACCAAGTCGGATACAATATCAAAAGAACACATTGGAAGAACGGGTATACCACCGAGGCGATGAAAGCAATTCTGAATTTTGCAGTTAAGAACCTCAACATCAGGAGGGTGGCCGGAGGCCACGCAAAAGAGAATCATGCCTCGGCAAGAGTGATCGAGAAGCTGGGATTCGTTTACGATCGAGACGATATGACCGATCATATAGACGGGGAACGTCATTTTGACAGCCGGGAGTATTATTTGGATCTGGAGACCGAAGAGGAAAGGAGGGCCCGGATATATCCAATAATTTTAAGCGAATACAACCCGGAATGGCCGTTGTGGTTCGCCGAAGAAAAGGATCATTTGAAACGCTTGATCGGAGAGAAGAATATTGTCAGGGTCGAGCACATTGGCAGCACATCGGTCCCGGGGTTGACTGCAAAGCCCACTATTGATATTTTGATGGAGATCGATGAGAACACCGACATTGATGATCTGACAGAAGCATTGCCAAAGGGCGAATACATTTGTCTTCGGCAGCAGACGATTCCAACGCTTGACATTCTTATGATAATGAAAGGATACACCGAAACAGGTTTTGCAGACAGGGTATTCCACATCCATGTTAGAAACCCCGGCGATTGGGATGAGTTGTATTTCCGAGATCATTTAGCCGCTAACCCCGAGATCGCTTCCGAATATGCCGCGCTGAAACGCAGGTTGATCAACGATCATGAACATGACCGTGATGGATATACGACAGCAAAAGGAAAATTCATCAAAGAACAAATGGAAAGAGCAAGAAAAGCATAATCATACTGAGAGATTTGACAGCGTTCACAGGAACGCTCAGTATTCTGCTTCAGAGATCACTGGCCCCATGTCTCGATCAGCTTGCTCTTCCATGACTCCGGACTGTGATGGATTATGCGCGCTGCGAAGTTCGCGCGTATGTATTTTAGAGATTCGGTCCTCTTCGACGCCATGTAGTAATCCGCATATTCAGGCTTCAGCAGCTCTTCGTCCGTAAGGCGGATGACGTCGCGTTTGAATGTTATCGCCTCCAAAGTCCTGTTAAGCTGCGCTGCGGTCTTATTGAAATCGCCTCCGGTGCGGTAGACGAAGGTCGCCGCGGTCTCTCCGGGTTGGACGGCAAATTCGACGGCAGCGAACTGTCCGTTCGGGGACGGTGCGATCATCCAAAAGAGATATGGATCAGGTTTATCTTCCGATTTGCTGCCGGAATCACCCTGGTAAAGGTCGTTCTTCTTGAAGCCTACCCATATCTTAGCCGGATCGACCAGCTCTTTGAACATGTTGTAGTACTCGGCGGCGCGGGACTTGGATATTTTTTCTTCAACCGCCGCAGCAAAAGAGGGGGCGATGGAAGCAAGCTGCCCCATCGGCGCCGATACTCCTTCAGGCGTGAACTTTGCTACCTGCGAAGCCTGGGCCATTGTAAGCGACGGATCAATTTCCCTTATGACCCCGATGGTCTTCTCGCGCAGCGCACGGATCTGTTTTTCCGTCGTGTTCACGAATGGCGTTGTATCTAGTCCGAGTTTAGAGAATGTATACGTTTCTCCGCGGTCCAGCTTTATGATGATATCTTGGTCCTTTTTATCCATCCCTGTCATGAAACACAAGGGAATGCGTCTTGCTCCGATGTTCGGCGGCTGCGCTACGATGCATGTGTCGAATATCTTCAGAGGCGTTTTACTGTTCGATCCTTTTGCATAATCCTCATATCGGTATTCGCATGTGGCCCAGCCCAGGTGTTTGCTGAAAATGAAAAAAGCTCGTAACATCGCTTTGTTGTAATAATCGCACAATTCATCGTAGAAGGTCTGCGCCAGGTTCCCCAGTCGTGAGAATACGAATACTCCTTCCTCGGTCTTGAGGGTTGTCGTAAAGTTCGCGTATTCTATTGATTCCACTTTGGCATAAGGTATCTCGGCTACGTCGAACAATCCGGTCGCCGTGAGGGCGTGCTTTCCGATCGTCAATTTTACGTCGCCGTTCACGACCGGCGAGGCTGCCTGTGCTGAGTACTGCATCTTTGATTTTTCGTCCTTGTCCGGCGCGTCCATGATATCACTTTTTATGAATTAGGTTGCCTGTATTGAGCGACAGGCGGCGCTTATCTGTCTTAAAGTTTATTACCGCATCCGCCGCAGAATTTAGTGCCCGGCGGGTTGTCCATCCCACATCCAGCGCATTTTCCTGCCGGCGCCGCCGCTTCCTTAGCAGCCTTCTCCAGGTTCTCTCCGCAGTTGTTGCAGAAGCGCACGGTCACCGCATTCTTTGCGCCGCATTTCGGGCATTCCCTTAGTTCCATCGACTGGCCGCAGTTGTTGCAGAACTTACCGTCACCTGCAGGTTTGCCGCAATTGGGACACATCGTTGTTTTCTTTTCGATACTGCCCTGCCATACGGTAGCTTTCGATCCCGCTTCCTCGATGTTGCGTTTTGTTGCCTGCCCGTGGGCCTTGGCCACCAGGACCTCTTGGCGCGGTGCGCAGACTGTACACAGCGTCGCATCCTCGTTCCAGCACTGGTCGCAGGCGTATTTGTTGCATCCGGGGCATCTGTGGAAGTGCACTTTGGATTCGTTCTGCGCCCTGTCGAACGCCTGCTCGTGCTCCTTGTGCCATTCGGGCGTCATCCCTTCGAACTGCGAGGCCATCGCGTTCCCCGATTGGCTGCCGGCGCTGCCGACCCTGCTGGCCTTGCCGCCTACAAGGCTCCCCACAATGCTGGCGCTCTGGCCCAGCAGTTTGGCGCCTTTTTTCTTTTTATAAGTGTCTGATGCGATGAAGCTGGACTTGTAGCCGTCGTTGCATATGTCGCAGAAGAAGACGAACTCGAAGCCAGCCTCTGTGCTTTTGTCTGTATAGTTCTTTGTGAAAGCTTTCAACATTTTTATTTCCCCTTTATTAATCGTTTCCTACCGTCTTTGATCGGTTTGCCGCATACGGTACATCTGGTGTTCTCAAAGAATTGGAACTCGTTGCAGCGTTTGTTCTCGCATTTTATCATAATTGACTTGCCGCAGGAATCGCAGTTCCCGCCGCCGACAAATGTCGGGTTGTTACACAACGGACATGTTATCATCAGCTGTCTGCCGCATCCCGAACAAATGGCGTCTCCGCGCTTTATCGGTTTCAGGCAGCCCGGGCAGAGTATCCCGAAAGGTGCTCTGCTGGCGCATTTTGGGCAAAAGCGGCTGTCCCGCTCGATCAACTCACCACAATTCGTGCAAGGTTGTTTGTAGCTAGCCATATTTATTCGTATGCGTGTGAGTTATAATTATTCTTTGCGTTGTGCTTCCTCGTTCGTCGAGATAATGTGACGGCATTCATCGAAGCGGTACGATAATTCATGTCACAAATATCAATGGCTTGTTTCTTTATCTGGAAACAGATCCAGCGTAATGCCAGCACCTTATGGTCTATTTAGAGTGTTATTTTTATATGTTTTCTTAATAAAAATTCAGATAGCTTTATATCCTTCATAAGATGATTTATATAGCCAGCCTCAAACGAGGCAGGAAAGTGACAGAATGGATGGAAAAGGATTGATCGCTGCACTCATAGCGTTGATACTCTTCATTGTGTTCGCAATAATATACTTCATTATTCTTGCGTTCATAATAAAGTTCAGTGTCGGGCTCTTCTATGATTACAGTGTCGATGCAGGATCGGTTGCGATAGGTGCTTCAATACTTACCGCAGGCACTCTCATTGCTGGCGGCAGCATTAGGGACGCATTCAAAGTGTGAAGAAAGAACGAAATTCTTCTTCAGACCGAATGAAAACCTTTTAAGTTTTTACTTATATTTTGTATCATGACATCAAAGGAAACAGTAGATTGTACCTGTCCGAAAACAGATTGCCCCCGCCACGGAAAATGCAGCCAATGCGTAGCTTTTCACCGAGACCAGAAAGGTGACCTTCCGTTCTGCCTGAGAAATCTGGCGGTCAAGAAATGAGAACATAGATTGATTAATCTAATCTCTATTATCATTTCATGTACCTTACCCGAGAAGAAGAGGAGATACTCGCCGGCGAAGAGGGCGAGAGCTGCCGTAAAGCAATGGAACTTGTAGTGGCGCTCGGTAAGGTATACGGCGCAGAAGATCTGATAGAAATAACATCCGCGCATCTTTCCGGCGCTTCTTACAAGACGATAGGCGATGGCGGCCTGAAATATCTGGAAGATATGGCAAAAGGAGGTGCAAGAGTTTCAGTCCCGGCGACGCTGAACCCCATCGGCATGGACAGGGAAAGATGGAAGGAGATGCACATAACTCCTGCATTTGCAGAAAAGCAGTTGAAGATAATCGACCTGTACAAAAGAATGGGAGTAAAGGCAACATGTTCTTGTACACCTTATCTCGGGGACAACGTTCCTTCGCTGGGAGAGCATGTGGCATGGGCGGAATCTTCCGCTTTGTCCTTTGTCAACTCGTACATAGGAGCAAGGACGAACAGGGAAGGAGGCCCAGGTGCGCTCGCATCCGCTATAATCGGGAGAACAGCGAATTACGGTCTCCACCTTGACGAGAACAGGAAGCCCACTGTTGTGATCGATGCAGAGATCGACGGAACAGTTTTCAGTTATTCAATGCTCGGTCAAGCCGTCGGGATGGCGATCGGCGGCGGGATACCGTATTTCAGAGGCATCACTCCCACAGTGGATGATGCCAAGACGATGTCCGCTGCAATGGCGGCGGCAGGGTCAGTTGCGTTATACCACGTGGAAGGAGTGACCCCGGAAGCAGGGAATTATGATATCAGCGATCTGGAAGTTATATCAATAGGAAAAAAAGAGCTCAACGAGGCGTATAACAAACTGAACACTGCCAATGATGTTCAACTGATCGCGTTGGGGTGTCCGCACCTCAGCAGAAAAGAGATGAAAGACATAGCAGATTTTCTCAAAGGGAAGAAAAAGAAGAACAAGGACGTCGAAATATGGTTCTGCACCTCGTCAAAGATACGTGAGGAATGCGTCGATGAAGTGAAGATAATGGAGCAGTTCGGTCCTGTGATAGCCGACACATGCATGGTGGTCGCTCCGATAGAGGGAGTGTTCAAAAGAACAGGCACGAATTCTGCTAAAGCAGGAAATTATCTTCCAACGCTGTGTTCTCAGCAGGTACTATTCAATGATATCTCCAAATTAATGGATGTGGTCTTATGATATTGCAGGGAAGGGCGATATCACCCGGGAAAGCAGAAGGAAAGGTCCTGAAGATAGACGGGACGTTCAGTTTTCTTGGAGGAGTGAACGCATCCACCGGCGATCTCATATCAGGAGGGGGGAATATCGCCGGAAAGGTCTTCGTATTCCACAGCGGGAAGGGAAGCACTGTCGGTTCGTTCGTTATGTATGACCTGATGGTCCACGGTAAGGCGCCTGCTGCGGTCGTGAACAACTCCGCTGAAACAATAGTCACCACAGGCGCCGTGATATCTTCTATCCCAATGGTGGATAAGGTCGACATAGATGTTCTCATTGATGGCGATGAGATCATCGTCGACGGAAACGCCGGTACAATTGAGATCAAGAACACGAAGATGATCAAAGTGGTCTCTTCCGCTCTTCTTAGGAATGACGGAAAAGTGCTGTTGCTGCAGCGTCCCGAACACGGAAGATCATTTTCGGGAAGGAGATCTCTCGTAGCAGGAAAGATCGAAGAGAAAGAGGATCCGGAGGATGCTGCGCCGAGGGAGATATTCGAAGAAACGCAGATCAAAGTATCAAGGCCGGATGCTAGCCTCCCTCCGATATATGTGAGAGAAGGAAACATCATCTGGGAGGTCTATCCGTTCCTTTTCAAAGTAAACGATCCCGAGCCGGTCCTCAACAAGGAGAACGTCTCTTTTGAATGGATAAAGCCGGAAGAGATCAAAAAAGATTCAACTATCGTAACGCAAACATTTGACGTAGTTAACAGAATGATGAAAAAATTGAAATGAGGGCGTGAGCCCTGTTTTATTGTTCTGCTGAACTAATTCCTATGACGATGTCCTTCCCGGTCACGTCCCATGTTTTTACTTCATCGCCGCCGGGGCTGTCTGTGAACACGAGTTTCTTTGCTCTTACTTCTGCAGCAATATGAGATTCCCAGCTCTTGAAGAGGTTGACAAGATACGGCTCGGCACCTACGTCGCAGTTGATGTACTGCTCTACGTTCAGTTTCATATCCTTCCTCATCTGCTGTATCCTTCTGATAAGCTCCCTCGCATAGCCTTCCGCTTCTATCTCCGAAGTGACGGCGAAATCGATGTAGATCATTCCGCCGTCGAAAGCCACACCTTCAAGTCCTTTTACGTCTGAATCCAATCTGGCGTACATGATCTTCTTGATGTTTCCCTGCTGTGCCAGCACATCTTCGAAAACGGCGATCGATTTATTGACGTCATCATCTCCTTTGATGAATATCTGCTTCAGCGGCCACCTTAATTTGCTGCCCATCTTTGCTCTCTCTGCGGCAACCACTTCGATTATATTTTGTATAAGGAACATGCTTCTCTCCAACTTATCATCGAAGAGCGATTCATCGGTCGTCACCCAATCTTCCATGTGTATCGAAAGCTTGGTTCCGCCCATGTGCCTGTAAACTTCCTCGGAGATATGCGGTGTCAGAGGAGCAAGCAGCAATGCCGTTGTCATGATCGAGTTGTGCAGAACGTAATACGATGCCATCTTGTCGTCGAACGAATCAGTTCCTTCGCTCCAGCTCCTGTCCCTTACCAAGCGAACATACCATCTGGACAGGTCCTCTAAGATATAATCCTCCAGCACTCTTGCGACCTTGTGCAGCTCTCTGGATTCCAATCCCTGGGTGACAGCTTTCTTTACTTTTTCTGTACGGGAAAGCATCCATTTGTCCTCTCCCCTGAGGTTCTTTCTCACACTTTCAAGAGTATGAGCTGACGGATCGTAGTTGTCTATCATCATGTACGTCGAAGCGAAGTTGACCACGTTCCAATAGGTGTTCAGCACCTTTCTCGCGTTCTTTGGTCCGTCCTTTTGGAAAGCGGTATCTTCCCACGGCGCGTTCGCTTTCAGAAGGTACAATCTGAGAGAATCAGCCCCAAGCTCGTTGATTATTTCCAAGGGTTCGATGACGTTATTCAAAGATTTCGACATCTTCTGTCCTTTGGGGTCCAGCACCCATCCGTGCATCATCACTTCATCGTATGGCGCACGGTCGAATGATACCACCCCAGCTGCCAGCTGGGTGTAGAACCATCCTCTTGTCTGATCATGAGCTTCTATTATGAATCTCCCCATCCCCCACTTTTCGAATTCCTCTTTCTTTGCCGGATAACCTAGCTGCGCCCATGCTGCGACTCCGGAATCGAACCATACATCAAGGACGTCTTTCACTCTGCGCATCTCCGATCCGCATTTTTTGCATGTGAACGTTACATTATCGATCCACGGCCTGTGGGTGTCCATTCCTTCAGTGTAACCTTTCCCTTCACGGAGCTCTTTGTATTGGCCAACGACATGCATCTCTCCGCATTTGCATTCCCACACCGGTATCGGGATACCCCAGTATCTCTGGCGGGAGACGCACCATTCTCTGGCGCCTTCCACCCAGTTCCTCTCTCTGGACTCTCCGGCCCAGTCAGGCACCCATTTGACCCTGTCGATCTCATTCAGCATCTGATCCTTTACCTTCGGCACGTTGATGAACCACTGGCGGGTGTTCCTGTATATGATCGGAGTTTTGCACCTCCAGCAGTGGCCGTACCTGTGTTTGATCTTCTCGGAACTGAAAAGAACGCCCTTCTCAGCCAAGTATTTGATCAGGTCGTCGTTGGATGCCCTTACCTTCTTATCTGTCATCATTGGGAATTCGAAGGTGAATCTTCCTGTTTCGCCTACGGGGCAGAAAGGCTCGAGGCCGTATTTCTTTCCCGTTTCGTAATCATCCGGACCGAAACCGGGCGCGGTGTGCACCAATCCGGTATTATCCTTTTCAACGTAATCCGCGTTCATTACTGTGAACGTGAATTTACTTCTCTTCAGGTGGTCCGGGCTTATCTCGAAAGGCGGAGTATATTCCATCCCCTCAAGTTCTTTCCCGGTCATTTTTTCAAGTACGCTGAACTTTTCATAGCCGCCTTTCTTCGCAACGTATTCGGCCTGGGAGAGCATGCATATTACAGTTTCTTCCTTTTTCTCGTTTGCGAGCATGATCTTCGCATATTCGCAGTCCGGGTGTGCGGCCACACCCATGTTGGACGGGAGAGTCCACGGAGTGGTGGTCCATATCAGCAGAGATACGTTCTTGTCTTTCTTCAGAGGGAATCTGACCATTACCGAAGGGTCGGTCTCGTCCCAATACTCTATCTCTGCTTCGGCTAACGCCGTTTCACATCTCGGGCACCATGTCACGACCTTGCTTGCTGGCCCCAGCAGCCCTTTCTCGTATGCGCGGCGAACCGTCCACCATGCCGACTCGATATAGTCGAGCTTGATCGTTTGGTAGGGATCGTTCCAATCCATCCATACTCCGACCTGTTTGAACTGTTCGGTCATGCTTACTCTGAGATCGGTGGCGAATTTCTTGCACGTTTCAACGAATTTATCTATTCCTATCTCTTCGATCTCCTTCTTTGAGTGGACGCCGATCTTCTTCTCCACCTGAACTTCGATGGGAAGGCCGTGCATGTCGAACCCGGGCTGGTCGCGGACGTTGTATCCGTTCATTCTCAGATAACGGATCATCACATCCTTCAGGGTCTTGTTCATGGCTGTTCCCAAATGGATGGAGCCCGTTGTGTACGGCGGACCGTCCAGGAAATGGAACCTTTCCCCTTTGGACCTCAGTTCTTTAGTTTTCTCATAAGCTTTGCTGGAGGCCCAGAACTCTTGGATCTCCTTTTCAATGACTGGCGCTTCATAGTTTGCGCGGACCTGCTTTATCATCGCTAATCCTCTTATGCAGGGTATATCTTGCCCAGCAGTATGGTGCAATCGGCATTTTGGTTAAATAGTTACTGCTTATTTGCCGAGTTTCTTTTTTCGTCTGTCAAGTAGAGTTGAGATCGCAAATGCAGCCACCAGCAGCGCCATTATAATTATGAGTACCGTGACTCCGTCTGCTCCCGGCGTGGAGAATACGACCCAATTCACAAAAGGCGTTACGCTGCTCATTTCCGCTCCGTATCAATGTGTTCGATAAGGCCGATCATAAAATTACGCTCGAATATCGGCATTTTGATTAAAAAGTTACTGCTTGTGTTCCAGTCGCCAGCGAATTATTCATCACCAGTTATCTATCGTTCCCCAGTGCCCTGTTTTGTCGCTCCCTACCCTTCTGACCATTCCTCTTTTGACCATGGATGAAAGATAACGTTTGATGGTTCTCTCGTTAACGTTGAGGGAATCCGCCATAGCGGCGGCGGTTATTCTGGGATTGCTCTTTATCATTTCCAAAATGGAAGTTTCTGTATCGGCACCCCTGGCGGGAGCAAAGGAAGCCTCTTTGATGAGATCCTCCAGGGCCCATTTGATCATGGTGAGCATGAATTTGATGAAAACATCGACATTCCCCTTATCCGCTTCGCTGAGTGCCCCGTTATAGCTCCTTTTGTTCTTCAGTACATATTCTTCCACCGGGAGATGGCCGAGTATCGGTCTCCATTTCGAAAGTATCAAGGATTGCCACAGCCTGCTCATTCTCCCGTTACCTTCGATAAAAGGATGGATGTACTCGAAACGGCAGTGGAAGATGCACCCTTTAATGAGGGGATGGAGGTCTGTATCTCTGTACCATCCCATCAGCTCATTTATCATATCTGGCACATCCTCATTATCGGGTGCTATGTGGACCGGAATTCCGTCTTTGAAAAAACCTATCTCGCAGTTTCGGAACTTTCCGGGGCGTTCTGCAACTCCTGCGGTCATTGTCATGTGGGCTGAAAGCAGGTCTTCTGCTGATGCCGGATCAAATCGATCGAGCCCACCGAATGCAGACAATGCGTTCTTGACCTCAAGTATTTCTTTTGGATCTCCGGCGACCTTTTTGCTGTTCGATATGTTTGTAACATCTTTTTGAGAAAGGCTGTTCCCGTCGATCGCCAACGATGAGTGAATGGACTTGACCCTATTGATCTTCCTGATCTTGAGCCCCTCTGATCTCAGGAATTCTTTGGGCACCCGCTCGACCATTGTCACTATGTCTGCTACAAGATTGAGGGTTTTGCTGTCGATGGTAAATCTGGGCTTGAAGTCCATATCATTGGAGTATAATGGAGTATAGATATTTAATACAGTGATATTACAGTGACAATAAAAGTGTGATAAAACTTAAAATCAAGATTTACAGTGACATTACAATGACAATAATGCTATATTGACGCCTTGTGGTTCAGAACCAAGAGTCTAGGCTGCGCTGGCGCTTCTTCGACTTCATGCTCTTCCTGGAAGCGTCGATCTTATCCAAAGTGCTCTCCACTCTTTCTTGGGAGAAGTCGTATTCCTTAAGCATTTTGATCACTGCTTCTCTGTCGATCTCCGCCGGTGCAGTGGAATAATTCTCGGTGTATTTGCTGTTCAGGAAGATGTCCCTTATCTCTTGATAGAACGGTATCTCGATGGATAAATGAGAGAATACGTGTTCAAGGTCTCCGTGGTCCTTGATCAGTTTAAGGCCCTTCTTCGGCCCTATTCCGGTGATGCCGGTGTTGAAATCAGTTCCTATCAATAAGCAGACATCCACCAGCTGTTCTCTCGTCACACCGAGGGTATCAAGGAATCCATTTGTGCTGATGATCTCTGTCTTCACATCCTTGTATTGATCCCTGCCTGGCACTTTCCTTCTGCCGGTGATCGTCATGTTCCTTACCAGGTTAGGAGTGCCGTACAGAATGGAATCATAATCCTGTGAAGCGGAGGCCCAAACGTCTCCATTGGAGCACATATAAGCGGCCTGCGCCTCGCCGTCCGACGGTGCGTTCACCGTAGGGATCCCCAGGTATCCGATCAGTTCTTTGGCGGACTCTCTGATCTCAGGCGTCATCTTGGAGGTCTGCTGTGCCTTGGAGAATGCTTTTTTTAAGTCTCCTTCTTCCACGGCCATCTCCCATTCCGCCGCGGCCTTCTCTCTTCTTTCTTTCCTGTCCGCCAGCACAGATAACTTCAGTTCGTGCGGTTTTCCGTCGAAAACGAAAGTCGGTTCGATGCCTTGCGCTATTAAATTTGAAGTTCTGTACAAAATACCTGAAAGATGGGATGTTACTCTTCCGTTACGGTCGCACAACGGGGCGCCGTCCGGCTGCCTGATTATTGAAAGGAACTGATAGATGGTGTTGTAAGCATCTATCGCGATGCTTTTTCCCTCTAATTCCGATAATTCGGCTGTTACGGGCTCGACAAGCCCGGAAAGATTGACGCCCATTATGTTACCTCAAGGATCGGGTCCGAACTTCTTCCAGACCGAGATCTCGTCCCTCATGTTGTCGACATTGAATAAAGAGTTTCCTGCTGCAAGTACACTAACTCCCGCATCGACGCACCTTTTCCCGGTGCCTCTGTTTATCCCTCCGTCGACGGAGATCTCCAATTTGGGGTTATGCTTGTCCGCATATTTTCTTAAGTATTCTATCTTTGGAATACCTATCTCCTGAAAACTCTGCCCGCCGAAACCGGCTTGTACTGTCATTACGAGAACGAGATCCACCATGTGAAGATAGGGTTCAAGCTTCTCCACAGGGGTCCCTGGGTTAAGAGTGATGCCTGGCTTTACATTGAGATCCCTGATCTTCTTCAGGCATTCCATGATGTTTCCGGAAGCTTCCACGTGGATCGTAAGCATATCTGCTCCCGCTTTTACGAAAGCTTCGACGTATCTTATGGGGTCTTCTATCATAAGGTGGACGTCGAAAGGCATCTTCGTTACTTTTCTTATCGATGCTACAATCGGGGGGCCGATGGTGATGTTGGGAACGAACATTCCGTCCATGATGTCAAGATGCGCCCAGTCGGCTCCGGCAGCCTCTATCCTTTTTATTTCTTCCCCCAGTTTGGAAAAGTCGGCGGAAAGCAGGGACGGTGCGATCTTTGTCATGAACAGGCTATCGCTTTTCTCAGATTTATAATTGGATGTTTCAGCATCGGCGGTAGTTATTTACCACCGTATGGACGTGTCTACCCAGCCTCCGTGATAAAAAAGATATCCGAAATGATAGAAGAAGGCCTCTGCGTATGAGCATCAACAACAAATCCTCCGTCAAAGTCCCGTACTCTCTGTGCGATGATCCCGAAAAGATCAATCCTTTTCCGGATATGTTCGGGGTGACCATCGGCTACGGAGGATCGGGCCAGCTATTGGCTGACAAGAAAATGAAGGGGGACCTGGATGAAAAGTTCAAAAAGATCCGGGATAGTTTTGGAAGAGATCCCTTCATCGAAACATACAGAAAAGACGTTCCCGCTTATTTCGATCATTTCATGAACGACATCGCACCGCAGATCGAAAAAGAGATAAAGAGACTGTTCAACGGCAAATATCCGAAATATATGGTGACCACAGGCATCGGAGCGAATGAACTGTTCACTCGTTTTGCTTCATCATTGAATAACAAGGATAAAGGCCGTCGTCTCACGTGGTATGTTCTGAACTCGCCTAAAGAGATGAATACTCTGCCGAAAGATGCAGATGTAAAAAATACGTTATTCCTTGAATTCTCACGCAGCGGCGTTGCCGAGGAAACAATAAAGATACACGAGTACACACCGAGGAACACAAAGAGGATCATCTTTACGAACGGCGGGCCTCTTAAGGAACTGGCAAAAAGAGATAAC
>Ga0209737_10001683_pt1 | contig 15711 bp, 8 predicted proteins | sample TergutCu122P3_FD_187284 | JGI IMG/M metagenome (GOLD analysis project Ga0209737, IMG submission 187284) | Cubitermes ugandensis P3 segment gut microbial communities from Kakamega Forest, Kenya - Cu122 P3 (SPAdes) (version 2) | ecosystem: Host-associated > Arthropoda: Insects > Digestive system >...
GGCGTTTTTTTGAACAAATTCTTCATAATCTCTGTTTGCAGTTGCGACATTGCCTGGTCGGAATACATGTTATATTCTTCATAAACAGTTTCTAATTCTGCCTGAAAAGCGCGGAACACCGGCTGTTCAAAAATATGACTATATAACGTCAACCAGCGCTCAACCTGACTGGAAGGGAACATACTATGATAAGCTGTGATATCATAACTGGTAAAAGCATTCACTCCCACTCCACCAATATTATCAATTAGCTTAGTCAATTCGTTAGGGATACTGTATTGGGCTGCTTTCAACGATTCTTCATTTATCTGCAGTTGAATAGCCTCTCGTTGTTTCTTGTCCTTGGTATTACCCAACTGGTCGTATAGCGCTACGATTTGGTCATAATGCGGCTTTTCTTTAGCCCAATCAATAGTCCCCATATCGGTAGTCCCCTTAAACAACAAGTGCTCCAAATAGTGCGCCAATCCGGTGGCATCAGCAGGGTCATTAATACTGCCGGCACGTGTAACCACGAAGCCTTGTACTTTAGGCAAACGACTGTCTTCCTGCAATATTACAGTCAAGCCATTGGATAGTTTGTACTGCTCAATTTTGGGTTTAAGAGAAGTTTGAGCATGTAACGCTGTTATCGACAATAAGACGATAAACAGTAATGATTTGAAAAATTTTGAAGTAAACATTTTATAGTAAATTAATGTAAATTAATAAAAATTATTTAAAGTTAATAAAATTAGTCCTTCCCGGCGCAGAAATTAAATAATTGAATAATATCTTCTTCCTTCTTCAAATTTAATTTGTTTTCTTTAATGTAGTTACTAATGCGTTCCTTTTGATTTGCTCCAAAAATTTTTTGGAAATTTTTTTCGGTAGCACCTGTATATAAAGAATTATTTATTTGAAGATAAAAAGTGTATACCACTTCATAAACCACTTGTTTTGTAGTGTTCAATTTACTATCGCCATACACTGACGTCGTAGTTTGCAATCCGCTAGCGTTGTGTATAGATGCCGAAGCAGTTGTAACACCATAAGCCCCTGTTTGCTTTACCACAGTCGGTTTAATGCGGCGTTGTACCAATAACATTTTATTGTCAATCTCTTGCAAAATTTCCAAGTAATTTTTCGATTTATAAATAAATTCTTGCTTGCCAATAGTAATAGAAATAATATCCTGCGGATTACTTAAAGCTAAAGTATCCCCTTCGTTAATAAACATCATATCTCCTGTCAACATATTATAATTCATCTTAACTTTCCCCATTCCTTTTTTTGAATAAAATGTTGCATCTTGATAATCATAGAATAAAAAACATGAAGTAGATAGCACCTTGTTTACATCTTCACCGGCAACAATAGTGATACTCGTCTTTTCTTGAGCATTCAACAATAACGACAAGAAAAGCGTTATAGTCATTAAAATATTTTTTTTTATCATCATATAAAGATTTATTCGGTTATTTTCTTTTTCCCAAAATTAAATTTCAGCACAACGAAATGTGAGCCTCCTACACGATTATAATTACTCCCTAAATTTTGTGAGTACTGATAACGTGCAGCGATATTAGCGGTAATAGCAACACCGGCAGTAATACGTAGATTTGTATGTGAGGCTATTCCTGCACCTACCTCATAACGACTCTTGTATGAGGCAAATAACATTCCCTCAAAACCCAAATCCGTTGTACCTGATACAACTATTAACGCTGTTGGCTTTATGCTTATTTTTTCGGAGACATCAAAGCAATAGCCTCCGGTAAAATAGTATTGCATACGACCAAAATCCAGACTGTTCTTTATCTTCGGATCACTTACACCGGTTTCAAAATCATTGGTTAAGATTTGAGGAATTGAAAATCCGGCATAGAATTTATTGCCAAAATAATAAGTGCCAAATCCAGCATTAAAACCAAACCGGGTTCCTCGATTAGAAGCAAAGATATGATCATCAGGGTCGTTGCCAGCTACCTGTTTTTCGCTCATCATCAAGGCTGCTCCACTTAAGCCAAAAGATAGGGTGTTTTTCCCCATTTTCAGTTTGTAAGTATATACTGCCGCAAACTGGGTATTATTTTGCGGACCATAGCTTTCGTTATATAGCCAAGCCCCCAATCCGCTATTTTCGGCTAAAGGCGTTTGAAACTGCAAGGTCTCAGACAAAGGAGAACCCTCTATGCCTGTCCACTGTTTATTGACTCCCAACGATATCAAATAGCGATCTACACTACCCAAAGTAGCCGGATTGATCAACAATTCATTGTCACGATAATTAAGATTTCCCAATTCATTGCCAAAACGAGGTTGAGCAAAAAGATTGCAATAATTTAAAAGGAAAATAATCGCTAAAAAATATATTCTTTTCATAATATTGCCCTCCTAATATTTAATAACAACGTAGCCGGCTTTTTCCTGTCCGGAGTTTTTAGCTGATAAGGTATAAAAATAGGTTCCCGCAAAAACTTTCTGTCCTGATTGTGGACCTGTATTGGCTATACCATCCCAATTATTTTTGTAGTTATCCGACTGATAATACATTTGCCCTGATTTATCAAAGACGTGCAAAGTATAAGTATCGTGGCTATCAAGCACGAATTCAAAATAATCATTAATGCCATCATTATTGGGGCTAAAGGCTTGCGGCGCCTTAATAGCATCGTAAACATCAACAACACAAGTAGCTCTATAGTCTCCATCGTTAGTACGCACTGTTACCTGTGCTGTTCCGACTTTTCTAGCTTGAATTCTTCCAACATCACTAACAGTTACGACACTTGTGTTAGAACTCGTCCAGTAAACCTCTTTATCATAGGCTTCTTCAGGAGTAATTTCAGCTATAATAGAACACGCATCTCCAACCATCAGCCCTACCTTTACCGGATTGACCGAAACACCGACAACCGGCAGCATAACAGTTACAACACATGAATCAACAAAACTCCCTTCTTGAGAGGTAACTCGTATTTTTGTAACGCCTAAGCTCACAGCTGTAACTAAGCCGGTATTATTTACTGTAGCAATACTTGCATTGTCAGTACTCCATGTTACTGCTTGATTAGATGCATCATCAGGAGTAAACCTGACACTCATTACTTGCGTACTACCTTGTCTCATCACCAATTCTTTTGGGATAATATTAATCCCCAACACAGGTACAGGAACCACATTAACTATCGTAGAAGCTATTTTGTTGCCATCATTGCTAATGGCAGTGATAGTTGCAGATCCCAGTTGTCTTCCGTTAGCCATTCCAAATGCATTGATTGAAACGATAGAAGCATCGGATGTTTGCCAAGTAATCCGCTGATCTGTAGCTGTTATCGGTTGAAATGTCGGTATAAGCGTATCCGTTCTATGAAGATAAATAGTCGTTGTAGTCGGCAAACTAATATTTTCTACAGCGGCATAGTCTAAAACAGCGCGGGAAGCGTCTATTAATCCGGTACCCATAGCTCCTTCCATAAATAAGGACTCTGTGTAAATAGGGTTAGTAGCTAAAATCAATCTTTCCCATAACATTCCGGGAGTGTAGGTTTCTGATCCTAAACGAGATAACACTAATGCAGCTACTCCCGACACATGAGGACAAGCCATGGAGGTACCATGGATCCATGCATAGGAACCATCTGATCTTGGATAAGTACTCAATACTCCGCCATAAGGATTTGCTATTCCGAGGTCTCCACCCGGAGCAGTAATATCTATAGCTGTACCATAATTGGAGTAAGATGCACGTTTGCCTGTTGGTCCCACAGAGGCAACAGTTAGCACTTCAGGAAACATTCCAGGGTACCAGTCTGTTCTATCGCTATTACCATTACCGGCAGAGAAAATAACAATACCACCGGACATAGGCGTACCCGGTAAGGGATTTCCGGAATTATCTTTGCCCGCATTTTGAATAAAATAATTAATAGCTGTACGGACTGCGGGTACATAAACACCAGGGTTTTCATAACCCCAACTGTTTTGCGAAATAACAGCACCATTATCTGCTCCGAATTGAATTGCAGCAGCTGTATTGGCTCCTGTATTTACAGAGTGATCAAATATTTGACAACTCATTAATTGTGCGCCCGGTATAGAGCCCCATCCGCCCGCAACCCCTGCTACGCCGGTGCCGTTGTTAGTGCGAGCGGCAATAGTACCGGCAACATGCGTGCCATGGCGATGAGGAGTAACACCGCCTGTACCCGGAACAAAATTCTGCCCAATCCCGGGCCACATATTATCTTTTAAATCAGGATGATCATAATCTATCCCGCCATCAACAACAGCCACTATGACTTTTGGGTTTCCGTATGTATAACCCCAAGCTGCCGGTAAACGAATATCAATACCTGCAAGCGCTTTCGATATCGTTTGTCCGGTATTATTATAATGCCACTGTTGAGTATAAGAAGGGTCGTTAGGTGTAGCGGCTCTATCAACTTCCTCGTTGTGTGTCATTGCCGGTAGGGGCAACACAAAATCATTACCAGCTATTAATTTTACGGTATAATCCGGGGACGCTATTGTAATAGCGCCTGTTTCCAGATAGTCGGTCACAGCAAGTTCTACATCACTCCCTTCATCTATGTGAATTTCATACCATAAGTGGAGCCCGAATCTACGTTGCCGTTCTTCAAAGGGTCCGCCAATATGGAAGACCCTTTGCATCTTACGCGCATTAAAACGGGCATTTACTTGATCTACGGATTCTATGCCAACACTCAAAGACCCAATGGTTGTTTCCAAAGGCTTGGCTATACTTCGCATTTCAAATTCTGTTTGCTCCGTTAATTTTACTTGAACAACACCCTGCCTTATTCCCTTAGTTTGAGCAAGAGTATAGCAACAAAAACCGACTACTAATAATAATAATAAACGTTTCATTTTTTTATATTAAAACAAAACCGCTTTTACCGGAATAAAAGCGGTTTTATATTAATTTTCAGACAGCTTATTGCCTAGTCCAAACTGAAGATACTAGATAATCAACAACATATCCGGTCTCCGCACCAGTATCAGAACGATAGATGAAAAAACCCCAGGCGACAGGCGACGAGGGACCAATTTTCAATGCATACGCTCCCGGGTCAATTACACCGCTTATTACCTCGTATGGTTGACGGTAAGCTTCGGGAACAACAAAACAGTGAGTAGCACCCCCCGGCAAGTTGAAGTTGCCACTGTAAATGGGTTTCCCAACTAACATCCTAAACGTAAAATTGTCTAAATTAAGTAAGATAGGTACTCTTACCGGCGTTGGAGAAGATAGCCCCGCAATTGCTTCTATATTTTCAAGCCACAAAGTATCATTAGCCCCCATTGTGATATATAAGGTTGATGTCATAGGACCATCCCAGTAGCTTACATCAACAGCATCGTAGGTGCCTACAAACTCATCTATTGCTATGTATCTCATTAAGTTGACTTTTTGAACGTCGCTACCTTCAATAACAGGCACGCTTGTTCCATCCGGATCAATCTCTATTGTAATAGTATATACCTTACCAGCTTCCACCTCGTCATAACTTGCTGTAATATTGTATGTGGCAACACATTGCCCAGCTGGAATAGTCACGCTGGTTGGGCAGTTATAATGGGTTCCGTTAATGGCGTCATTATTTGCTGAAACCTTAAGTTTAACCAAAATATCCTCTTTGGCAATATTTGCTGCAAACACACTAAGCGTGATACGTTGGCCGGGTTCGTCTTTAACCACAAAATTAGCAGTTTGGCTATCTACAGACACCATAACTATGCCATTGTAGGTTATGCGATCATTTTCACAAGACAATGCGATTAGCATTGCAAAAATCCCTACTATAATATTTATTTTTTTCATCATTGTTGACATGTTTTAATAATTAACAAATAAAAAAGATTACCAACCGGGGTTTTGTACCAGATTGGGATTGGTTTGCATATCGTTCCTAGGGATACCCCACACAAACAAGTTATCACCAACCTCTTTACGTAAGTCAATTGTTGTCCCTGCCGGTGCTGTAACTACAAAGTTTATATTTTGAGGTGTCCGACGTACTACGGGTAGTTTAAAACGTTTCAAATCATATAAGCGTGTCCCTTCGCAAAACAGTTCACGTGTTCTTTCAGTAAGAATTTCTTCTTTTAGATCTGCCCCCGTTATACCGGAAAGTGCAGCAAGCCCTCTACTTTGACGTAAAACGTTCAAGGCATCCAATGCCTGACCATCCTGATTACTCCATGCTAAGGCTTCAGCCTTTATTAAATGCATTTCAGCAATACGGAAAATTTTAGGACTGTGAACATAATTACTGGTTCCGGTAAATAAACCCGATTTACCCGGATATTTATTAACCAACCAAACATTATTATAATTCACTCCGCTAATGTTAATATTATATTGCTTTATGAAAACCCCTCTGCGAATGTCGCCGACAGCAAACAAATCAACCACCCATTGTTGAGGTACATAGTCCGGTTGGTAAATTGTGCCATTATACGAAATATATCCGGTAACACCATTAGCAGCTTCACTTTGATTAGCATACAAAGGTTGGAAAATAATTTCTGGACCGTCATCATCAGTCCACATGGTTGTTAAAGCGGCAGTGGTTGAAATCAGTGGATAACGACCACTACTAATTAATTGATCTGCAGCTGCCGCAGCTTCTGTATATCTATGCATTTCCAAATATACCTGGGCTTCTAATGCCGTTATACAATCTACCGACAAATATCTTCTAAATAATTTTTGTGCATCAGTTGTTGGTCCACCTACCGGTGCACCGGGCGTTGTTAATCCGACTTTAGCAGCAGCAATATCGGTTAATATTTGATCATACACTTGTTGTACTGTAGCGCGAGCCGGTCTCGCTAAGACATCATATGTTAATACCAATGGAACGCCCAAATCCGTTGCAGCAGTGGCAGGCTCATAATCCTTGGCATACCGCAGTATTAAGGAACGATACAAGATAGCACGAGCCAAATGCACTTCTGACTTATACAACGCTAATCTAGTCCTTTCTGTTTCATTACCAGGCACTATTTTATCGATATTATCAAGAAAATTATTGATATTAGCCAAACGAGCGTATATGTTTTCCCATATACCCCCAACGGTATAATCATTGGAATATAAATTCCAGGTATATAGAAAACCGTCTCTGTTACCAAAAGACAGCGTTGCGTTAACCAGGTCAGCTTGTTTGTCGGTTGCATGATAGTATGCACCATTAAAAGAGTTTCTCAAGCCAACATAAACATGGTTTCTTAAAGACTCGGCATCCCGAATCGTTTGGAATGCTTGCTCTTGTTCGATTAGTCCTCCCGGATAATAATCCAACTCGCAAGAAGAAAGGCCAATTAAAGCCAAAACACTTATTATGATAAATATTTTATTTTTCATATCTTAAATATTTTTAAAATGTTAATTCTAAGCCAACTGTAAATTGACGTGTATTGGGGTATGCCCCATAGGTAAGATTGGAGTCAATTTCCGGATCCGGCCCTGTATAATTAGTAATAGTAAACAAGTTACGTGCAGTAAAATAAATTTTTGCAGAAGAGAAGAATTTGGTATGTTTTAATACCGATGTCGGGACATTATATCCTACCGTTAAGTTTTTCATACGCAAAAACGAAGCATTTTCCAACATACGGGAATCGAACTGGGCTGATTCGCCAAATTTAGGAATACTCGTTACATCCCCTGGTTGTCTCCACATATTCATCATTGAGGTGAATTGATTATCACCACTTGCCAAGAATGTGTGATTTTCATAGAAGTACCGGTCATTGTTATAGATGTATTTTTCTCCAACCCAAGCGAAAAAGGCATTAGCATAAAGCCCTTTCCAATTAACCGAGAGTTCAAACCCACCTGTCCATGGAGCATATCTTGGCTTTCCGGACATTTGTTGCAGTTCTGCCTCTTCAAATGTTTCAGTCACCTGATTGGTTCCCGGAATATGCCATAATTGTTTACCGTTAGCACGGTTTACGCCGGCATATATAGGCAAATAAAACTCTACAGGACGACCAACCACATAGCCCACCAAAGTGTTAGGTACTATCCATTCTTCCAACCCATAAAACAATCCCGTGATTTCATTTTTGTTGTAGTTGAGGGTAGTATTAAATTCTATTAACCAATCACTGGTCTTAAGAATATCTACACCTAAGGTAACATCTATACCGGTATTACTCATCTTGCCAATATTGGCATAAAAACTTTCCCATCCTGAGGTGTATGGTTGTGGTTGTAACATCAACATATCTAAAGACCTGCGATTATAAAATTCTACCTCTGCCCTAACACGGTCTAACAATTCGGCTTTTACTCCTACAGTCAGCAATGCCTGAGTTTCCCATCCTAATTCGGGATTACCGGGAGTAGCCAAGCCCCAAGTCACTGTGTTATTATAATTGCCTGTACCAATTGTTGCCAAATGCTCATAATTCCCAATACTGGAGTTTCCGGTAGTACCATAACTGATTTTTGCAGAAAGTACATTGATAAAATCTACATTTTCAAGGAAAGACTCCCTTTTAACATTCCACATCCCGGCAGCAGAGAAAAAGAGTGCATTTCGCCGGTCTTTACCAAAGCGGGAAGAAGCATCATTACGAATAGAGAAATCAGCAAAATACTTATTCAACCAACTGTAATTCAAAGTTCCGAAGAATGAGAGAAAAGCATATTCAGAAATTCCATGTGTAGGCGCAGCTCTCGTAGGACCTTGGGGTAATAATAATAGTCGGTCGTCGCTTTGCCCTGAAGTACTCATTCCAAAATTACTTCCATTGTACTTGATTCCTTCATGACCGGCCAACACTGTAAAATCGTGGTCGTTAGCAATATTAAACTTATATTCTATCGTATTGGTTAACGTAAGGAGCGGCCAACGCTCAAATCTTTCGGTTGCGGAGCCATTAGGACCGGATGCAGGATAGAACGGGAAATATTCCTTAAACGGATATCTCGGGTAACGCTTTGAAGAAACGCGAACATCAAATACGTCCAAGCCAAATTGAGAACGAATCGTCAATCCATCTATTGGTTTAATTTCCAAAAAAGCATTACCATTAAGGTTCAATCGGTTAGTTTGGCTCGGTTGGGCGTCCATTAATTTTTTCGAATTATAGTATCCCAATTCTGTAAAATATTCTCTTTCCGTTCCATCGTCATTATAAGGAGAAACATAGGGGAGGTATGAATATGCAGCCATTGTTCCACCATAAACGCTGTTAGATGCTTGGAAAGTATAACCGTTAAGTTGAGATATCCCATAGGAAACAGCCATATTCACCCCCATTCTCAACCATTTTTTCGGCGTAAATTCAAGATTTGAACGTGCTGAATAGCGTTCAAACTCCGACCTGTGCAGCAAGCCGTCCTGGAAAAAATAAGCGCCGGATACAAAGTATTTGACTTTGTCGGTACCGCCTTGTACGCTAACATCAGCTTGGTAGGTAGGGGCAGTATCTTTAAAGAAAAACTTATACCATTTAGTATCAACTCCTGAAGCTATCAATTCATCGTATTTTTGCTGTGTAACACCATTAATGCCATACTCCAGTTGTAAATCAAGTAATTGCTTTGAGTTCATAACATTAAACCCTTTTTCTCCTATAGCCAAAGACGATATGCCATATTGGGCGCGAGTAGTAATGGTAGCTTCGCCTGATTTACCACGCTTGGTTACAATGTACACTATGCCATTAGCAGCACGAGAGCCGTAAATAGAAGTTGCAGCAGCATCTTTCAAGATTTGCACGCTTTCGAAATCATTGGCATTTAGAGCAATAACAGCATCCGCAGATATAGGCGTTCCGTCTACCACATATAATGGCGTATTGCTGGCATATAGCGAACCTACACCGCGTATGCGGAGCGAAGGTAAAGAGTAGGGTTCTCCGGAAGAACTGAGTACTTGCAAACCTGCAACACGACCCTGTAATGCATCGGCAACGTTCGAAACGGGCCTGCTTTCAATTGATTTGGAACCTACTCTCGCAACAGAGCCTGTTACTGCACTAGCTTTACGGCCGGAACCGTACGCTGATTGAATTACTACTTCTTCCAATCTCGTAGCATCTTCCTCCATAAGCACATTTAAAGTAGTTCTTCCACTAACTGCGATTTCCTGTGTTTTCATTCCCAAAAAAGTAAACACTAGGGTAGCATTTGCCGGTACGGTAATGGTATACCGGCCATTTGCATCCGTCATAGCATGAGCATTTCCGGATTTAACAGCCACTGTCGCTCCGATAATCGGTCCAGCAGCATCAGTCACCACGCCAGATACTTGCACATTCTGCGCCCATAGCGCATTGACGCCTGCAAATATCAAGCAAATAAAAAACAGTGTGATTTTTTTCATAAAATTAATTTAAGGTTAATAAATAAATATTGGTAATTATTTGTTACAAAGCTAATTTCTTTCCTTTTTTTACTAAAATTAATGTAATATTGCTACGATTTTATATTTGTTCTACGAAATAAGTTAAGTGCAAATTTAATTTTTTTTTTTATAAACACCAAATATTTTATGATTTTTTTATTTTTTCTTAGGGATAACTGTTTAATTTTCGCGCCGGTAAGGATTAATCTTTATTAAAGACACTATTTTTAACCTCATTTAGAGTAAATTGCAAAATCCTGTTAATACTTTTGTTATTAGCAGGATTTTTGATTTTTTTATTAAATTTGCATTGCATATTCAATTTTTATTAAATTTGCACTTTGAAAATTAAATCAAATGCTAAAAAATGAAACTTAAAGACAAAATCCTATTTATTAACCTTAAATTAATTTTATGAAAAAAATCACACTGTTTTTTATTTGCTTGATGTTTGCAGGTGTCAATGCGCTATGGGCGCAGAATGTGCAAGTGTCGGGCGTGGTAACTGATGCAGCGGACGGCTCTCCCGTTCCCGGTGTATCGGTAGTTGTTAAAGGCACAAGGACAACGGTTGCCACAGATATTGTCGGCCGTTACTCCATTTCCGCACCGGGTAACGCAATTTTGGTGTTCTCCTTCTTGGGAATGAAAAATCAGGAAGTAGCGGTAGGCGGGCGCTCTATCATTAATGTAAGTTTGGAAAGTGATGCTGTAGCCTTGGGCGAAGTAGTTATTACCGGTGTTGGTGCTGCAACCGATAGGCGCAAAGTGGCCATTGCTGTTGAAAGCGTGAAAGGCCTTGACAAGGTCCCTGCAGTATCAATTGATGCTGCATTGTCAGGTAAAATAGCCGGCGCACAGATTCAGTCAATTTCCGGACAGCCGGGTACGCAAGCTAACATTATTTTGCGTGGTATTAATTCCTTGGGATCTACTCAACCTATGATTTTGGTGGATGGTGTTCAAATTAACACAACCAACAACACCAATGGTGGTGCAAGTGGCAGTACTAATATGTCATCACGCTTTGCCGACCTTGACCTGTCGAATGTTGACCGTATAGAGGTGGTACAAGGCGCTGCTGCTGCAACTATTTATGGTGCGCAAGGAGCAAATGGAGTTATTCAAATTTTTACTAAACGTGGTAAGATTGGTGATAAAGTAAGGGTAACTTACAGTGGTCGAATGAGTATTGACAACGCTATTACCGGCGGTTTCAAACATGCGCAAAATCATTTCTTCAATACAGATGCAGAAGGCTATATCTTGGCCGGTGCTACTACTGACAGGATTGCGGTTAACCCTAATACAGGTTTTTGGACACAACCACTCGTTGCGGTGGATGGCAATACTGTTAATAATAAGCCGTTTAAAGAACAAACATTCGACCACTTAGACCAATTGTTCAAGAGCAATGTAGTGTCATGGAATCATGCTGTAAATGTATCCGGAGCAAGTGAAAAGAGTGACTATTCCCTTAACTTGTCAAACACCCTCCAAAAAGGTATTATTTGGGGAGACTTAAACAGAACAAATATTTCCATTAACGTAGGCACCGAACTGTTTAAAAACTTCAAAGTGCGCTCCAGTACACAGATTATTACTTCTGAAAACACCACCGGTGATATTAATGGCGCAAATAACATTTATAGCGGTCTGTCGTACGCCTTGATGCACGCACAATATGTGGACTTGAAGTATAAGGACAATTTGGGCAATTATTTTATAACGGATAAAGCTGCAGATAACGCTGTATCACCTTTTTATACGCAACAATTTAGACAATACAATGCCAAAGTTGCACGTATTATACAAGGTTTTGATATTTCCTATAATTTCCCGAAATTTTTGGAATTGAACTACAAATATGGTATTGACTACTACAGGTATGACTTTACCGACCATATCAGAAACCAAACCGAGACGGCAAATCCGACCATGGGTATATCTCCCAGGGAGGGAAGCATCACCCTTGACCAAGATACCGATATTATGCAAAATTCCTTATTCTCTGCATTTCTACGCTTTGACTTCGAAAAAGATTTTGGATGGAACCTTCCCATAAAATCAAGCACTCACTTCGCCTATGACTGGAGGACTCGCAGATATACCAACAATACAATGGTAGGAACAGGTTTACCTCTTGTCCCTCCCATCAACATAAGCTTTGCGACAAGTCATGCCATAAGTGAGTACACCAGCGAATTCACCACTTTTGGGTATTTGCTTAACCAACGCTTTGACTATGCCGATTTGGCCGGTTTTTCCCTTGGCTTCCGTTCCGATTATTCTTCAGCTTTCGGTAAGGGCGCTGAGCCTCACTTCTTCCCTCGTGGCGATGTCTATTTCCGTTTTTCAGAACTCATTGGCAACCCTATCGTAGAAGAATTGAAACTCCGTGCCGCTTATGGCGAAGCCGGTATTCAACCGGGTGCTTATTCCCGCCAAATAACATTGGGAAGCCATTTGATTGATGGTAAAAATATTTACTACATTCCAGGAACTTCTACAAATCCTGCCCTTGGCGTAGAGGTATCTAAGGAATTTGAAATTGGGGTGGACTATGCAATTGCTACTCCTTTGAAAACCTGGTTTACCCGCTTTTCAGGTGCCATTACTTATTGGGATAAGAAAAGCGAAGGGGTTATTCGAACAATAGACGTAGCTCCTTCGACAGGAGCCACCGGTATCTTGGATAATGCTATTTATTTGAAATCGCATGGGCTGCAATTTTCTTTAGATGTTAATCTATTGACCACACGCGATTTCGAATGGAAGTTTGGTACACGCTTTGGTTTCCAACGTACTTTGGTGGACAGGATAAGCAACGGACTACCTATTGTGATATCTGCCAGCGGAGCCGGACAAACTGTCATTAAAGAAGGCGAGCCGGTGGGCGCTTTCTTTGGATTTGTGCCACTAAGCGCTTTGGATCAAAAAAATAAAGAAGGTAACTATTACATTAATCAAGCGCAGGTTGGCGATTATGAGATAGTAAATGGTATGGTGGTAAATAAAACGAGCAAAAAAGTAGAGTTTACCTCTGATCTACAAAAAATCGGAGATGCCACGCCTGACTTCAATATGTCCTTCTTCCATGATTTTTCTTACAAAGGCGTTAACCTTTCTTTGCAAATTGATTGGGTAAAGGGAGCCCAGGCTTATAACCAGTCGCGACAATGGATGTATCGCGAATACGTTCATCCGGATTTTGACAAAGCTGTAACCATTAACGGAGAAACTAAACCTTTTGTAGCCTATTATCACAGTTTGTACAAAACAAATGATGTTAATGCTTTCTTCGTAGAAGATGCCTCGTTCGTTCGCCTAAGAGATATAACTATCAGTTATGATTTTAATAGATTAGCCAAACTTAACTTCGTACAGTCCTTAATGCTTAGCGTGAGCGGTCGTAATCTTTTCACCATTACCCCATATTCGGGATTAGATCCTGAGGCTACCGGTACCAGATTAAACAATCCGTTGTACAGAGGTATTGATTTGTGGAACTTCCCGAATGTTAAGTCATTCATTGTTGGATTAAATATTGTATTCTAAAATAGTAAAAAATAAATTGTAATTTAATTAATTATGAAAAAAATATACAAACATATAGCAGTATTACTTGTATTAAGTTTTGTTTTGGCTTGCAGCAAGGAATCTTTGGATTTGCCAAATCCTAACGAGCCGGGCGATTACGTGTTGAATAACACGGATGGATTGAAAAAAATAAGCCTGGGAATCTACCTCCCGCTAATGACCGAATATTGGTGGTGGTTTGCTGAAGGTAATAATAACTGGATGGGAGATGTACTCACTGCTTCCGTTGGCAATTTTGGCTGGCGCTGGGGCAATCAAGTGTCTTCCATACATTTATCTAATGGAATTGTCCTCACTCCGCCTGATGGCGGGACTCAGCCGGAGGAGCTGAGGAAAAGAAATGAGAGAGATTTCGGAGACGATAATATATTTAATCATGCGTGGACTCCTCTTTATTTAGTAAACGGACATGCTAACTATATCCTTTCTATGGTAGATGCTGCCAATGCGTCCGACAATGTTAAAAACATTGTGAAGGCTTGGGCTTACTTTTGGAAGGGTTGGTGTTATTCACGCGTAGGCTCTCTCTACACTGAAGGCATTATCAATGATGAGTTAGGTACAACCAATAACAATTACGTGGACTACACGGCTATTTTAGAAGAAGCTACAGCAAATTTTGACCAGGCAATAACGCTTTTGAATACTATTACTGGCAATGCCGAATATAACGAATTTATGGGCTACATAATACCGCAGGCTACCCAAAGAGGAAAAGGTGGCGTACTAACACCCCAGGAGTGGATTCGCAGCATTAACACGCACAAAGCCCGTAACATATTGGTAAACAAATATGCTTCTGAACTGACACCTGCTGATTTGGCAGCAATGAAAACCTTGTTGGATAATGGGGTTGGAGAAAATGACAAAATATTCACAGTGAGATCCGGTAATATAGCCAACTACAGTATGGTTTGGGGAAATACAACATGGAGCCCCCTCCGTGCAGCCGGTACCAACTGGGAGCGTGTATCCGAACGTTTGATTCAAGACTTTAAGACCGGTGATTTACGCTTAGACCGCAACTTTACGTTACGTGCACCTGACTCCTGGGATATGGGCGGTAATCCTCGTGGGGTCCAGTACAATTCACGTTGGGTAGCTAAAGAAGATGCAGAGTATTTCTCTTGGGTGAATGGATTAATTGAAGTTCCTTTAGCTTGCTCTTACGATGAAAACGCATTGATGTTGGCTGAATATTATATCCGTAGTGGAAGCATTGAAACCGGTTTAGGCTATATAGACGCTGTACGCACTTATCAAAATTCAGGTTTAGCACCTGTTGCCGGTACTGGCCTCAATTTGGCACAAGCCTTGGAAGAGTTGCGTAGCGAGCGCCGTGTAGGTTTATTTATGAAATATGTAGCCTTTTACGACGCCCGCCGTTGGGGTGTACTTAAACCGCTAAGTCAAGGTGGTGGCCGTACGGGAGTTGTAGTTGTATTAGGTGAAAACGTTCATGGCTTTGCCGTCGGTTACGATACTAATGCCACTATTGAGTACAATTACTTAGAGCGTTTTGATGTTCCTGCACAGGAAACCGACTTTAATCCTCGGGCATCTCGCATTTCGCCATCGAGCATTAGTCCTTTGTAATTCTTTTTTTAGTAATGTCTCGTCCTAAAATAGGTTGACAGATTTATACTAATAATTTATAAGAACCGATAGATCTATTTCTATCGGTTTTTTGATGTACAAAGTTAGGAGTTTTCATATTCAACGCCAAATGCGGTCTTTT